>Ga0079226_10000021_pt1 | contig 99875 bp, 102 predicted proteins | sample Poulit2014_FD_76345 | JGI IMG/M metagenome (GOLD analysis project Ga0079226, IMG submission 76345) | Agricultural soil microbial communities from Georgia to study Nitrogen management - Poultry litter 2014 | ecosystem: Environmental > Terrestrial > Soil > Agricultural land | place: USA: Georgia...
CCACCACCACCGCGTAGCCCCCCCCGCCCAGCGCCCCAACGACGCCAATCAGCCAGCCCACCCGCTCTTCCGCATCGACCACTCCGAAACGGTCATCCAGTTCTCCACCCTGACCCCCGGAACCCTCACCGCATTTCCCGGCACCGCCACTGCCGACTATGAGGCCAACGACCGGACCGCATTCACCAGCGACAACATCGGCCTCGGCGTACTCGTGCACGAAGAGGGCCTCGTCGAGGACGAAGCCAGCCGAAACCGCGAGGCCGCCATCCACCACATCCGCTTAGTCGTGATGCGCGCCATCCGATACCGCAACAAGCAGGCCGCACGCCGCGCGGCCTGAAGAAGGACGGACAACCCCATGAGCACCACCTACCGCACCATCACGCCAGGCAAGACCCAACGGGCCACCGCTGAAGCGATCTACGAACATCTCATCGCCCACCCCAAGGACATCCCGTCCAGCGCCAGCGAGAAACTCACCTTCCAGCTCGGGCGCGACGCAGGTGCGTGCGTTGAGTTCTCCGACTTCAACGGACTGAACCTGTCCGTGTTCCCAAGGACCACGACAGAAATCCAAGTTGAACGCGGATGGGCTGCAAACCACCTCCCCGGAATCAACGGTGCTCTCATCGGCAACCCCCACAGCACGACCCCCGGCATCCACGAAGATGACGTCTTCCTCATCCGCATCGTCATCGGACGCACGCTGCGGTACCACGCCAAAGAAGCCGCCCGCGTGGCCGAACAGATCGAACGCCGACGCGCCAGCGTCGACGACGCCCCCGGCGCACGCCTAACCCCCGCCACCACACACTGAACGGAGCACACCATGCCCACCCCACAACCGTCCGCACGAGTCACCGCCACCGTCACCCTCGACGTCTACCCCCGGCCCGGCCAGTCGCCAGACCTGGCAGCCGCCACAATGGCCACCACGTTCCGGGACTACCTCACTCAGCGCGACCACCCGTTCTGGGAAGACTACGGAGCCACCCTCGAAGACATCCACGCTGCACACGAGGACGGCGAACACCCCTCATGGGGCGGCTACGACGGCCCGTTCGTCACCAGCGTCCACGTCAACGCCACAGCCGAACCACTCCCCCACACCCCGAGCGACTCAATGGCCCGCGTACACCTCAACGAGTTCCGCGAAGCCGCAGCCACAGCCCGCGAAGCCGCCCAGGGGGACAGTAACGACGACGAGATCGAAGCCCTTCAGAACGCCGTGCGCTCAGCAGCACACGCCCTCAACATCCCCGACCCGTTCTGACCAAGAAGGAGAAGTCATGGATATCCGCATCGAAGTGACCGAGACAGTCGAGTACGCGCACACCCTCACTGTTCACGACGACTCCCTCGAGAACCGTCAAGCCGACGATGAAGACGTGCTGACGGAAGCTGAAGAGATGATCATCGACATCGACCGCGAGGACATCGACGAACTCGCCGTCCCAGAACGGTACGTCACCGTCTCCCGCATCAACGACTAGCCCAGGGACCTCCCACCAACCGCGTGCCGGACCTCAAGGAAGGGGCGGGGCGCGGGTTGGGAACCGTGCCGCGTGGGCACCCTTACAGAGACCCGCAGGACGGTCAGTGGCCCCCGGTTGATCCAAATCCGCCGTCCCCGCGGTCGCTGGACTCGAGGGATTCCACCAGTTCCACCTCCGGCGTCGATACCGGGGTGATGACCAGTTGGGCGATCCGTTCCCCCGGCTGGATCGTGTAGGGGTTCCTGGCGCCGATGAGGGTGAGGCACACCTTGACCTCCCCGGTGTACCCGTGGTCGATGATCCCGGGAGCGTTGACCACAGTGACGCCATGCTTGGCTGACAGGCCAGAGCGAGGGCAGACGAGTCCCGCATGACCTCGCGGGATGGAGACGGCGATCCCGGTCGGGACCAGGACCTGGCTGTCTGGAGTGAGTGACAACGGCGTGCTACCGCAGTAGCGCAGGTCGAGGCCCGCGTCGCCAGAGTGCGCTCGAGTCGGCAGGTGCGCTCCCTCCTCCGACAGGTTCTGTACCAGCAGACCGCCCGACTCCGACTCACGATGACTATCGCAGGACGCGGCGGCCAGCTCCGCGTAGGACGGCACTTTCTCGTCCGCAGCCTGCAACTGCTGCTGCCACGGGTAGTCCGGGTAGTGGTACAGCACGTCGCATAGCGTGTTCCACCAACCCCCGTTGGGCAACAATTCCGGGGGGAGCATCTTGCGTATCTTCGAGGTCACTGCCCGCAGCGAGCGGCCCAAGTATTCGGCAACCTCGTTCCCGCTCAGTAGGTCTTCTCGAGCCGCCTGCACAAGGAACTCGTATTCCTCTCGGGCCCACGGGGCGCCTTGCCGCGTGCGGGGGCGTGGCTCTACGTACTCAAAGGCGGTGTCAGTGGCCATCGGGTCGTCATCTTTCTCTCTCAGCAAGCGGACCGCGCGGAGCGCATAGCTGCTATTTGCGCATTCATGGATGCTATCATCATGGGCTTTACGTTTGCGTCGGAACCGCGCCGAGCGCTGAGGCCCTATCTCCTTCTCGAGCGGCGCTTAGGAGGCTCTCACACTAGCCGCGTTAACACGGCTAGTGACGCCGTGATAACGCTCGGAACCGTTGCAAGAACACCCTAGGGCCGCTGTGGCGACTGGCCGTGCGTACTACCTGTCCGGCAGTAGTAACGGAATAAGAGCCCAGCCCGGCGCTTTGCAGCGCTTGGCCTACTTCTGCGGTGATGGATTCAGTGGACCACGGCGCCTGCGGAGAGTTCACCGGCAGAACCGCTATCCGGTGACCCGCCCATGATCCGGATAACGGGCTTGTGGTGGGCAGGTCTCCGCAGGAGGAATCCCGGTGGGGGCCCTGCGCCAGCAGGAAGGTTAATGCTGTCTGGGTTCCCCCGCATGTGCCCCCCACCCCTCCGGTGGCCATTTGCCCCAACGTGGTGCCGTCACCCAGTTCCCCCGGGTCCAGGCGCTGGCCGAGGTCGTAGTTCACCACCATGTGTGGGATGCGTTCCCGGTGAGACAGTCCCTGAGCGTGCTGGAACGCTGCCTCTCGCACGGCGCGTATCGACTCCTGGGATCGTTGCAACCCTGGCAAGACTGGCGGCTGCCCCTGAATCTCCTCGCTACCGTCCCGCGGGCCAGTGATGCACACCCTGTGCCCCTGCCAGCGGGTTCCCAGCAAGTAGATCAGAGCGGAGGTGGCGCTGAATCGGGCTTTGCATAGTGCTGGCAGGGACGACTCCCGCGGCCCAGGCCACAGGAAGCAGGCGTGGTCCTGGTTGACCACAATACGAGTTCGGAGGGTCATCACACCTCACAATGCGGGTCAGGCACCTTTGCTCAGATCGTCTGCGGCGCGTTTTGCCCTTCCTGTCGGGCATATATAGAACTCTCATGGTAGCAGGCAGGACGCAAAGTGGGGTTCGTACATGATGTCGTCCTCCAGCCGGGCAGCGAGCCCGAATCAGCGCTGCCACGCGGGTGGCTCTTGCGTAGAGTCTCTATGCAACACACCGTTGTCCAAGTGCTGTTGCATAGGCGTAACATCCGTTACGATTGCTGTAGCTCAGGTGGTAGGACTGACTGGAGACGACCCCGTTCCACACGAGCATCCGGAAGGCCCGGAGGGAATGTGAAGCGTCTGGGCGGCGCTTCGAGAATCATCCCTCCGGGCCTTTCGTTGTTCCCGGAACGCCTCAAGTACGCAAACCTGCTATATTGACAGGGAGAGAAGACGCGCACCAAGGAGAGGCACAGTGACCGGCTCGTTCGTTCACCTTCACAACCACACCGACCTATCCCTCCTGGACGGCGCCTCCCGCATCCCCGACCTCACCCGGGCAGCAGCAAGCGAAGGAATGCCCGCTCTAGCCATCACTGACCACGGGTACTTGTTCGGCGCCTACCAGTTCTGGCGGGAAGCCAAAGCCAACAACCTCAACCCGATCATCGGGCTCGAGGGATACTTCACCCCCGGCACCCACCGCACTGACAAGACCCGCACCCACTTCGCTCAAGGCGGCCCTGACGACGTGTCCGCCAAAGGGTCCTACACCCACATGACCCTCTGGGCCGAGACCAACGAGGGGATGCACAACCTCTTCCGCCTCGCCTCCCTGGCATCACTGGAGGGCCAACTCGGCAAATGGCCACGGGCCGACCGCGAACTCCTCCAGCGCTACGGCAAGGGGCTCATCGGAACCACCGGGTGTCCCTCCAGCGAGGTGCAGACACGCCTACGGCTCGGGCAATACCAGCAGGCGCTGCAAGCAGCCGCAGACTTCCGCGACATCTTGGGGCCCGGGAACTACTACGTCGAGCTCATGGACCACGGGCTCGACATCGAAAAGCGCACCAGAGACGGCCTGCTCAGCATCGCCAAGGACCTGAACCTGCCGCTGGTGGCCACCAACGACGTGCATTACACGCGCCAGCAGGACGCGCAACTACACGAGGCCATGCTGTGCACCCAGTCCGGGCACACCCTGGCAGAGCCCTCCTACGAGCAAGGCGGTAAACGGTTCGCCTTCTCTGGGGACGGCTACTACCTCAAGAGTGCCGCCGAGATGCGCCACTTGTTCCGAGACCTACCTGAAGCCTGCGACAACACCCTGGCCATTGCCGAGCGGTGCCACACCGACTTCGAGCCCGCGGTGGGCAAGTACATGCCGCACTTCCCCGTCCCCGCAGGCGAGAGTGAGCGCAGCTTCTTCGTCTCCGAGGTGCAAGCGGGCCTGCGGCACCGCTACGGGGACACGATCCCCGAGCAGGTGCAGAAGCGTGCCGACTACGAGATCGACATCATCTGCATGAAGGGATACCCCGGCTACTACCTGGTCGTGGCCGACTTCATCCAGTGGGCCAAGCGCAACGGCATCAGGGTCGGCCCGGGGCGCGGGTCCGGGGCCGGGTCCATGTGCGCCTACGCCATGCAGATCACCGACCTCGATCCGCTCAACCACGGGCTGCTGTTCGAACGCTTCCTCAACCCAGAACGTGACTCCCTACCCGACTTCGACATCGACTTCGACGACCGCCGTCGCGAGGAAGTGGTGCGCTATGTGGAGGGCAAGTACGGGCCCGAGAACGTCGCCCAGATCATCACCTACGGCACCTACAAGCCCAAGAACTCCCTCAAGGACGCCGCTCGCGTCCTCGGCTACTCTTTCGGCTTCAGCGACAATCTGACCAAGGCCATGCCCCCGTCCACTCAGGGCAAGGACATGCCCTTGCCGAGCCTGTTCGACCGGGAGAACCCCAGGTATGCCGAAGGGGAACCATTCCGGCGACTCCTGCAAGCTGACCCGGCAGCGATGAAGACCTACGAGCTGGGCAGCCAGCTGGAGGGCATCACCCGCCAGTGGGGTGTGCATGCTGCCGGGGTGATCATGTCTTCGACTCCGATCATGGATGTGGTGCCTATCCATCGGCGCACTAACGACGGGGCCATCATCACCCAGTTCGACTACGGGGCCTGTGAGTCCCTTGGCCTGGTCAAGATGGACTTCCTGGGACTGAAGAACCTCACCGTCCTGTCCGCGGCGTTGGCCAATATCGAGCATGCAGGCAAGGGGACCGTCACACTGGAGGACCTTCCCCTCGATGATTCGGCCACCTTCCGCCTACTGCGGCAAGGGGACACGCTCGGCATCTTCCAGCTCGACAGCAGCGGAATGCGCAGCCTCATCAAGCTCATGCAGCCGGACGCTTTTGCTGACATCACCGCAGCAGGAGCCCTGTACCGGCCCGGCCCCATGGGGGTTGATTCGCACACCAACTACGCGCTGCGTAAGACCGGGAAGCAGCCCGTGACCCCGATCCACCCTGAACTGGCTGAGCCCTTGTCAGACGTCCTGTCCGAGACCTACGGGTTGATCGTCTACCAAGAGCAGGTCATGCAGATCGCCCAGAAGGTAGCGGGCTACTCCCTCGGGGAAGCCGACCTGTTGCGCCGCGCCATGGGCAAGAAGAAGAAGGACGTCCTAGACAAGGAGTACGACCGCTTCGAACGCGGGATGAGCGAACGCGGCTACTCTCAGGATGCGATCCTCACACTGTGGCGCACCCTGGTGCCGTTCGCGGACTACGCCTTCAATAAGTCCCACGCAGCCGCCTACGGCATGGTCGCCTACTACACCGCCTACCTGAAGGCCAACTACCCCGTGGAGTACATGGCGGCGCTGCTGACCAGCTCCGGCGACGACCGGGACGGTCTGGCGCTCTACCTCAGCGAGTGTCGCCGCATGGGAATCTCCGTCCTGCCACCTGACGTGAACGAGTCCCACGAGGCGTTCACGCCCGTCGGGGACGTCATCCGCTTCGGCTTCAGCGCGATCAGCGGGGTCGGGCACGGGCTCGCGCGCTCCATCGTGGACACCCGCCGCGAGCAGGGCGCGTTCGCCTCGTTCGAGAAGTTCGTGCACGCGATGCCGCTGGGAGCAGCGACCAAGAAGAGCCTGGAGGCACTGATCAAGGCCGGGGCCTTCGACTCTCTGGGGCAGACCCGCGCGGGGCTGATGACCGTCCACGAGGCGATTGCGGACGAGGCCAAGAAGGTCAACCAGCGGGCCGCAGTCGGGGAAGTGACCCTGTTCGGTGACGAAGTGCGCATACCCATGCAGGTCCCCGAGAGGGAATGGCCACGCAAGCAGAAACTCGCCTTCGAGCGCGAGATGCTCGGCCTGTACGTATCCGATCACCCCCTGAGCGGAATGGAGGAGCAGCTGGGGATGTATCGCACCACCGAGGCAGTTGACCTGATCCCCACCCACGAGAAGCGCGATTCCAAGCCCACGAAGCGGTCCAAGGTCGTGACCCTGTGCGGGCTGACCACGACCGTCAACCACAAGGTCAGCAAGAAGGGCGACCCGTGGGGCACTCTCGTGCTGGAGGACCTCAGCGGCAGCATCACCTGTCTGGCATTCCCCAGCACCTACGCCAAGGTCAAGGACTTCCTAGAGCTTGACTCCATGGTCATCGTCAGCGGAAAGGTCTCCTACCGCGACGGGGCGGCGGAACTGTTCGTGGACGACATCGCACCCATGCCGGACGCCGCGTAGGCAAACCTGCTACCCTGATAGTAGGGACGAGAAAACTACTGGTCAGGCAGGAGGTCGACCGCTCATGGCAGCCACAGGCCGCCCACCCCTGGAACCCCTGGAGCAAGTCACCGTGCGCCACCTCGACTCCGGCAAGACCGTCGCCTGGTGCAACGGCACCTTCTCCGGCGACCCTGACCTGACCCAAGCAGCACGCACCATTCACCAGGCCGGAGAACCAGTGGCCCTGGGCCCGGGGACCTACCACGTCACCGACGACGCCCAAGGTGCCGCCGCAGCGATGCTCGCCGCCTGATGCGGACGCGGGATCATCGTCACCGACCCCTCCGTCCTGACCGGGCAACCGTAACCTCGTGTGCCGCAGCTGCGCAGAGGGTGGACGACGCTGCCCCGGAGAGACCGCCGCCAAGCGCCGCGCCCGCCAGAACGCCGCCTACAACGCCAAGAAGCACGCCACCACCCCCCGCCAGGCCGAGAGCGGCACTGACGACCCGTCCGCGAGCGCTGGGGTTCCCCCTCTGGAGGGGCCGGTCACACCCGAGATGGTGCGTGAGCGCATCGACCACGCCCGTGCCGTCCTGAGTCGCTCCAGCAAGGGTCAGCCGTCTGATGTCGGGGGTGGCCGTCAGGGTCATGGCGGGATGACCGCAGCGGACGATCAGGGGTGGCTCGCCCCCACCAGTTACGGCCTGGAGGCTGAGGCCGCCACTCGGGCTGCCGGGGCGGCTCTTGCTGCCCGGGGGGAGCAGTTGGCAGCCGACACGATGGCCGAAACCTCCCCGGGCGTAGACAAGCGTGTGTTGGCCTATATGCCACAGGGTGCCCAGTCTCGCGACGAGTACACCTCATTCGTTCAGGGCCGCACGGAAGAACTGAAAAGCCAGATTCGCGCCCTGCGCAAGCAAGCAGCCGATAGGGCAGCGGAAGGCGACGTGGTTGAGGCGAGTCAGCTGACCCGGCAGTCCAACGAGCTTGTCGATGAAGCGAACAGGTACAACCAGGAGGCAGCCCGGGCGCACCAGGCCGATAGTGCCTGGGACCGTGTGGAAACGCAGGCGTACTCCGACGGGTACCGGGCTGCCTTGGCCGAACAGCGCCAAATGGGGCTACCGGGCGGGAGGATGATTGCCACAGACAAGCAGTCCCAGAAGGCGACCGTGGACCGGCTGAAGAAGGGGCTGGCCTATTACCCCTCGGACTGGCTCGCCCGGGACGGCGACTACGAGGCCAGTTGGCGTTCTGATGACTTCACCGAGCACCAGGAGCACATTCCCTTGCGGGTAGTGTCTGCAAAGAAGCGAGCCCACTATTCACCAGTGGTCATCAGCCGTCGTTACACGCGGGACGAGGTGCAGACCTCGTTCTATTCCGAACTGACCATCGACAAGCACGACAGTGGATGCCTGGGCCCGGGGGTCAGCACCGCAGTGCATGAGTACGGGCACCGTGCGGAGCGGGTTCAGCCTCAAGTCAACGCACTGGCGCAGGTTCACCTGGCCCGCCGAACCACCAATGGTGACGGGTCACGTCACACCCTCGAGCCGTACCTTGTCGGTAAGAGGCGCGCCCAGAATGGCCCTTCCTCCAGCCTGTGGGAGTACATGCGCCGCGACGAGGGGAAATCCGAATGGGTCCGCTCGGATGACTTCGCAGAGCGGTACACCGGCAAGCAGAACTCCTCGGACGAGGAATCCTCGGAAGTGTTCACCACCGGCATGGAGGGCGTGTTCGCCGGTCGATTCGGGGGCCTACGCGGTGCCGGGCGGTGGAAGGCCGACCGGGAGCACCGCGACCTCATCCTCGGCACCCTCGCCGTCGTGAAATAGCCCGGGAGCTCACTCCCCCTCAGGAGCAGGTACAACCCAGACGGGGATTTCTGCCTTGCGGGCGCGCCTGATGCAATCCCAGGTGCCCCTGGAGCCCTCCTGCGGGAAGGCGAGGGTGATGTCCGCACCAGCGTCCACCATCTGCTGGTTCCGCAGCGGGCCTGCGGCCTTGCCGTGGGCGGCCCAGTCAGCCGGGTGGGCCTCAATCGTCCAGCCGCGTTTGCTGGCTTCCTGCGCGGCGATCTGGTCTGCCCCGCCGTGCGGGCAGGCCCCGTGCACGAGGGTCACGCCCTCAGGGTTGCCGAGGTCCTCCCATGCCTGCGCGAGGGCGTCTGCGATGGTGGTGCGGTCGTTCCAGTGGCGGCTTCCGGTGACGAGGATGCGCATAGCTACCCGTCCTCTCGGGCGATACGGCGCAGTGTTCCGTTCTCGTATCGCGTCTCCACGATGACCCTCACTGCGGCGGTGCTTCCCAGTCGCCACAGCCTCCACGCCCAGAGTGCTGTCAGCGCCAGGATTCCCCCACCCATGACGTAAACAGCCGCGCTCCATCCACTGTCGGAGGTCGACATGGCGGTGATCAGGCTGGCCCAGGCGACCACGGTGGCGAACAGGGCAGTCAAGTGTGCTGGCGCACCGTCTCCCTCATGCCTGATCGCTGCCTTCGCCAGGAGCACTTCCTGGTCAGTGAGGTCCGAGTCAATACCGTCGTCTTTGAGGGTATTTTGAGCCTTCTCCAGTTGTCTCTCCCTCATGACGCGGGAGGCCCAGGATGGTGTCCGCTGCTCTGTGGCGTCAGTGTCTTGCCTCGCCTCACCCATGCGTTCTGTTCCTCTTCTCGCACGTACTACTGTAGCACCGTTGGCACTACAGCCAAACGTTGTATAGACTGACACAAGACCCTGCCCCACAGGACATCCTCGCAAGAGAGAGACACATGTTCGACCTCGGACGCCTTGAAGTGACCGCGACCATCAACTTCGCAGAAGTGGCCGCCGAGGACCCAGTGGCGCCTTTGCAGGTCCACTACCTACGCCTGGGCGATCTACAGGCCAGCCCGGACGCCCTCCAGCACGCCATCGAGACCCACCTGGCCGACCAACCCAACCCCCACCGGGTCGTGCCTGACACCTCCGACCCCGACTCCCTATCCTTCGCGGTGGTCGGCCCTGACGGCGATGCTCTCTACCGGGCTTCCATTACTCTCCAGAGTCGCTGCCTCGAGCCGCGCATCGACTGCGAGCAATGGGGAATCACCGACATTGCCGACCACCTCGGGGTCGCCACCGTCACCGTCCGCGCCTACCTCTCCCGCGACCAGATGCCCGAACCGGACGGGCACGTGGCCGGTTCGCCCTGGTGGAACGCTGACCGCATCCGCGACTGGCGACGCCCTCGCCACAGACGGTAGAAACGTGCCTATTGGGTAGTGAGCTTGCCTCGCGTGGGGGCTAGACTGAGGAGCATGTGCAGAGCCGGAGGCCGCCGCTGTGACCGCAAGTGGGACGACGCCCACCGCGAGCGCTACAACGCCCGCCGTCGAATCGTGCGGAACAGCCAGAAGGCCGAAGCTGCCCGGTCGGCTGGCGATGAGGCCAAGGCGGGCTACTACGAGGACCTGACCGGCAGTGCCCAGGACTCCGCTGAGTACTACGACCAGATGATTCACGACCACGAGCAGGCCAGCCAGGAGGAAGCGGAGCAGTCCTTCGACTACCGCCTCGGGCACACCGCGCCGGAGGATAACGGGTACAGCAACCCGATCACGCGCCTGACCGATGGGTTCTTCGGGGACGACGTGTACGAACACCCGGACTGGTATGGCGTCGCGGACGACGAAACCATGGAACAGTTGACCGCAGTGCGGGACGACCCAGACGTCACGGTTCGCATTTACCGGGCCGTCCCGCACGACCACCAGGAGATCAACAACGGCGACTGGATCACCCTGTCCCGCGAGTACGCCGAGGAGCACTCCTTCGACATGGACGGGCCCGGCAACGACGGCGTGGTGGTATCCACGGAGGTCCCGGCAACCCAGGTGTTCACCGACGGCAACGACCTCGCAGAATACGGCTACACCGGCCCCAACACCGCCCTCGGATCAGCCCCCAACGCGCTCGAGGAGGTCCGCGAGACCTCCCGCAACTGGCGCGCCTCCTGGAGCAGCGAAGAGGACGAGGCATTCGACACCTACGGGGCAATCGACCACGCAGACATCAACGCCAAACTCCGCGCCGGGCAGAGCCTCACCAGCGACGAGACCCACACCGTCACCACCATGGATGCCGCACTGGACCGGGCGCCACGCACCGACAAGACCCACACCCTCTACCGGGGCATCGGCTTCAGCGACGACCGCGACGGCACCAACGCCACCCAATGGGTCAACCAGCACTGCCAACCCGGCCAAGACGTCTCCTTCGACTCCTTCACCTCCACCTCCACCGACCCCGGCACAGCCGAGTACTTCTCCGGAGCCAACAGTGAGCACACCACCTCCGGTGTCATCTTCGAGGTGGACACCAGTCAGGCCGGGTACACCGGAGACAGCCCGGAAAACGAGGTCCTCCTCCAACGCGGCAGCCACTTCACCGTCAGCTCCACAGAACCCACCACCGTCAACGGCAAGTCGTTCCAGCGCGTACGCCTGACCGAATCACACGCCCCCACCCCGTCCCCAGTGGCGACCGACCACGCGCTCGCCTCCCGACCGTCCGCGTCGATGCAGATGAGCTTCATCCGCAACCCCGTCTCCTCCACCCAGCACGTAGCAGGCAACGACTTCGGGCAGGACGTGGAGCCCTCCGGGCGGTATCTGACCGAGAGCGCCGGTGTCGTGCCCGACGGGTGGGAAAGCGGGACCGTCACGTTCAGCAACCCGCTGCACATGAACTGGGGGGACAGCGGCTCCTACGACGATGACGACAACTGGAAACGCAGACTCTCTGCCCACTACGGCGGCCAGACCGGCCCCTCCCTGTCCCAAGCGGTACGCGCCGACGGGTACGACGCCATCGTCACCCACGACAAGTACGGAACCAGCGAGATCGTGGACCTCACCAGCCTGTCCCCTCGCCCCGGCCCCGGGGCTTCTGCCGCGCCTTCTTCACCGAAGTGGGACCGGCGCAAAAAGTACACCCCACGCGACTCTCGTGACCTCGGCAAGCATCTGGCCGCCAAACACGGCGTGACCATGGACCTAAAAGGTAGCTCCAGCAAGGACTCCTACGTCACGCTCAGCAAGATCGAGGTCCCTAAAGAACAGCGCGGCAAAGGCGTCGGCAAGAAGGTGATGCGCGAGTTCCTCAATGAGGCAGACCGCAACGGGTGGAAAGTCGCACTGACCCCCTCGGGCGACTTCGGAGGCAACGTGACCCGCCTGAAGCGCTTCTACCGCGACCTCGGGTTCGTCCCCAACAAGGGCCGCAACAAGGACTTCACCACTCAGGAAGGCTTCCTGCGTCCGCCGCAGTAACCCGTCAGGAAGCCTCAGACCCCTTCGGGACACCCTTAAACCCGTATATGGGAGCCATAATGTGCAGTTCCTCCCAGGTCAGCCCATCAGCTACTACAGGGTTGTGCTGCATCCCCGTCGGGGCCTCTCGCATCCGCACCGCGTACCGGCTGCCGGGAGGCACCACCCACATTCCCGGGGCCAGGGTGGATAACTGTTTGCGAGTCAGAATGCGGCTCTTGGGATACCGCAGCCACCAGAGCCACCCCTTGTGGGTCACTGAGAACAAGATCATTGCCAGCAGCAGCGGAATGCCTGCCAGGACGGATTCGCCGCGGGCAATCACCAGGACTGCGGCTAGGACAGCCACGATCTGGCAGGCCATAGTCACTAGGGTCGCTGCTGGGTAGGCCGGTGCGGGGCTTGGCAGTTCCCTTGTGGTGCCCTCTTCCCCGGGGGCCATGAGAGGTTCGCTTGGGTAGTACTGACTTGCTTCTGATTCGCCCATTTGCCTTGTCCTTCCGGGGTCGTCGTTCTTGTCAATATAGCACCCCCATCGGCTCCCAACCCCTCCCCCCCTCCCGTGCGCGGGTCAGCGGAACGCTGGGTGGTTGCACCCCGGGCCCCCGTGGGACGGGTAGCCCTCCTCGTCCCGATGGTTCATGCAGCAGCCATGAGGGTTCATCTGCGCCCAGCGTTGCAACATTTCCGCTTCGGTGATCGGCGGCTCGTTGGTGATCTGGGCGGCCTGGCCTTGGTTCTGAGTCACAACTTGAGACTGCGGTTGTGGCGGCGGGCTGCCCTCGGGCTGTTGGCTCTCGTTGAGGGAGGCCTTGACGTTCTTGCCCACGTTGATCCAGCCGCGGATTCCCCAGTGCACCAGGAAAACCAGGAGTGCAGGTATCCACCCCAGGAACACGTTGCCGAGGGCGACCATCATGGTGGGCACGAAGGCTTCGCTGTTGTCTATGGCCGGGTAGGCGGCCAGTGCGGTCAGGGTGGGCCATAGCAGGATGCCGCCGCCCCAGATGAGGGCGAGGTGCTTGCCTAGGCCGACCTTCTTTTGTGGTGCGTTGGTGTTCATGTCGTGCCTCTCTCTCAACTACTTGCTACACGATAGCACGTCCTGTCGAGCGTGGCAAGTGAGCGCGCAGGGTTGTCCCCTTCACGACATACATGCTAGTGTGTAGCAAATCGCTAGTTGAGAGGCACAAATGGCACACACAAAAAAGACTCCCGAACAACGCAAAGCCGAGACCGACGCACTACGCCAAAGCCAAGAAAACGCGCTGCTCGACCTCCTCGACTCCCAACACTGGACCAACTACCTCAACGCCATAACCCACTTCCGCACCTACAGCCTCCACAACACCCTCCTCATCCTCACCCAACTCCCCGAAGCCACCCACGTCGCCGGTTTCCACACCTGGCGCAAACTCGGCCGCTACATCACCTCCGGACCCGGCTCCAGCATCAAAATCTGGGGAAAGCCCTACCGCCCCAAAACCTGGGTCCCCAAGGGCACCGAAGGCACCGCAACAATCCACGAAGAAACAAACGGACAAGTAAAGATCGACGCCAACTTCACCCGGTGCCCGATCCTCTCCGTCTTCGACATCTCCCAAACCGACGGAGACCCCGTTCCCACAATCTCCACCGACCTCACCGACGACGGCAATACCGCCCGCCACGAGCAAGTCATCACCACCCTGACGACCTGGCTCAACCACCAAGGCTGGACCGTCACCCACGAAGCAATAGGGACAGCAAAAGGACACACCACACACTCGGACAAAGCCATCGCCCTCAACGAAACAAACAGCACCGTCCAGAACGTCAAGACCCTCATCCACGAGGCCGCTCACGCCACCCTCCACGGCGATGACACCTACGCACCAATCAGCAAATACGGCACCAGCACCACCCACCGAGGCACCGCCGAAATCCAAGCCGAATCCGTCGCCTACGTCGTCGCCGGGATGCTCGGACTCGACACCTCAAGCTACTCCACCGGCTATGTAGCCCAGTGGGCCAGCACTGCCGCGCAAAGCCAGGAGCGCGAGGAAATCCTCGCAGTGGTCCAGCAATCCGCCAACGCCGTAAAAAACGGCGTCGAACTGATCATGGGCGGCATCGAAGCCGTAGACAGCAACACCGCATCAACGGAGGCAACACTAGCCACAGCCGCCTGAACGGGGTGAACCGGATGCCGGGTGGGGCGTACCCGGCATCCGCACGCCTCGAGAAAGGAGGGAGGCACGGGTTGGGAGCCTCTCGGGGGTGGGGGCGATCCCCTCCTTGCTCCTATAGAATGGGTAAAAGTCAACAGCCCACCCGTAGGGGCTCCGAGCGCACCACCCATGTGCTCGAACCCCGAAGGACCTGTTGGGTCGTCTCAAGTAGTCCGTCAACTGACGCACGAAAGAGATGCAATGAGTCCTCGTCGCCGCATAGCCCTTCCCCTGACCGCTGGAGCGGCAGCGCTCGCGCTTGTCCTGGCCTCATGCAGCAGCAGCGAGCCCCAGCCAGACCCCACCGAGGAGACCTCTACGGAACCGTCAGTGAGCCTTCGCTTGCCAGACGGGTTCGACAATCAGGCACCCATGTGGTCGGCAATCACTGACCTTCCGCTTGGAGACATTCTCTACAGCGACATCTCCAACGACGGCCAGTTCTACGGCTACGCCGCTCTACGCAATGAGACCCTCAGCATCCGACAGGTGAACCTCCCTACGGGCCAGCGCACAGAAGCCCTCGAGGTTCCCCGCCTTTCCGGCGTCCAAGAACCCGAGCTCGGGGGGTGGGCCTCCCTCTCCTACCAGGATGACCAGCTGGTCCTGACACAGGCAGGGCACACCGTTGACGAGACCAACAGCGAACGCGACCCGGAACACACCACGGCCCACCTGCGGGTCGACATCTTCGAGGTCGGTAAGAGCTCCGACCCTACGACACTGGAAAAGGACTCTCCGGAGAAGGACACCACCTTCAAGAAGGCTGACGACACTTTCCGGTCCGTGTTCGCGGATGAGCCCTCACGTGGCGACCCCACCTACTACGTGCTGGATGCGCAGTCAGCGACGTTCGCGACCTACTCGAGCGAGGACCTGACCGCTTCACCAGCCGAATGCGGGCAAGAGGACTGTTCCTTGGACATGGCTCCCGCCACATCAAACAACGGCCAGACCATCGCCACCTACAAAGAACGGCCCCCAAACAGGGTGGAAGACGAGTGTGGGAGCCCGCCCGAAGGTGACCCGCTTTCCGGGTGCTTGCGCGGCTTCGGGTCTGACCAATGGCAGTCCTACCAGGACGGAGTAGCTCCCGAGGGAGCCCTTGCCAGAACCGCAATTCTTAAGGCCACGGGGCAGGACCTAGTGCTAGGGCTTTGGCTCACTGACGACGAACACACCAGAGCACTTCGCCTGTTTGACCCCGAGGACCCCAAGGAGACCCTAGCGGCGTTCTCCTGTGACCGGCAGGGACCGAGCCAGTCCCCCTCTGAACTGCACCGTTCCGGGCCGTACGTGTATGGCAACAGCATCTTGATCAACACCGACACCGGCGAAGGGCGTTGCTTCTCTGATGACACGCACCTGAAGGCTGTCGATGACACCGGCACCGCCTGGGGATATGACCTCTCTACCGACGAGGATGGTTCCTCCAGCGGAGCCAACACGTCGTATGTGTCATCGGTTATCACCGCCACCCTCGACGGCGGTATAGAAGAAGCTGGCACCCAAGTTGCTGTTCCACAGGCATTCACCACTGTTGATGGACAACAGGTGGGGGTATTCGCTGTCAGCGGCGACGAGCTACCGAACTCCACTGTCTTGGCCGCTTACCCGTATCACTGACCATCCTGGGGCGCCGGGTGTTCCACCTCTCTGCCCGCGACGGCAAGAGTGAGCTAGCCCCATGCGCCGACCTCAGCCCGCATATGTGTAAGGGGCCCGGTCGTCGACTGGGCCCCTTACGCATTGGCGGTAGGTGGACGACCCCGACTCCAATGCTGGTAAGGATGTGATGCAACTCCCAACCAATCGCCTCCGCTGGTAGACATGCCACCCGATGGACCGTCGGTTTGGCAATAACGCCTACTGGACGGGGCAAGCACCACCTTGCCTGCTGCCGAAGGAAGGCGAGTGGTTGACACACGACTCGGCTTCCCGGGTAAGCCGCTCAACTTGAACCCGCGTCCGCGGTGGCTGCGTCCCCGGGGATTAGCAGCCATAGCAAACTCCTCAGAGCCCCCTGGTTCTCCAACGCGCAGGCCGGTTGATCCGCTAGCCCGTCTGCCTCAATCACCCCATGCAGCGCATATTCTCGAGTTACGCGCCCATCCCTATCGCGCACCCGCCCCAACAGCGCCACCACCGCGCCCCTGCCCTCGTGCAGAGCCTCCAGCACCGCTGCTGCGCCGGTGAGGTCGCGCGCGTCTGTTTCCCAGTCTGGGCAGCGTTTTATCTGCACTGTCTGCTCGCCCAGAGGCAGGATGATGTGTGGGGGGCATTGGAAACACACAGCGTCACTGTCCTGTCACGTCAGCTGGTGGTGCCATAGCCCATCCGGTCCTTTCTGTCCTGGATGCTGTGACCGTATCGCCTCCCACTGACATTGGCCTGTGCCATAGGCATAGTCTCCTTCTTCGACACTTCCCGGTCCTGCCGGTTCGAGCGCCCATGTGTTAGCCTTGGAGGCAAGAGCGGGGAAGCTGGCCTTCACTCGCGAATTACCTCCTTAGGTGTTTGTGATGTGTCTTTCTCTCAAATTGTTCAGGCCAGCTTCCCCGCTTCTCTGTCACACAGAGACCTCTACCGAGACCGCACCACGGCCCGGGAAGTTCCCATCTCCTTGTCTACCTCGATCACAGTAGGGAACGAGGCCTTGATCTCTTCGATGTGGGAGACCGTGTACACCGAGAAATCCGCAGACAGCTCTGCCAACACATCTTGAACAGCCTTGCGGAACTCTTCATCGAGTGAGCCCCAGCCTTCATCCATCACGATGGTCTCGATGGGCGTGCCGGTACGTCGCGCGATACAGCGGGCCAAGGCGATACGGATCGCCAGGGCGCAACGGAACCGTTCCGACCCAGACAGGGTGCTGTAGTCGATCTCCCCCTCGGGGGTGGTCACGTAGATCATCACCTTCTCGTCCACGTCACCAGTAGCCTTCTCCCGCTGGGTGGTCACGTTCACCCCGAACTGCCCACCTAAGTCCGCCAAAATATCGTTGGCGTCGTCGTTGAGCTCCTCAACCACACCGGCCAGGATCATCGCTGGAATACCAGCGGGCCGGAAAGCAGTCACCAGCGTCTTGTAAGTGAGCGCATCGGTGTCCAACGCGTCGTAGTCCGCCTGCAACTCATTCTGCGGCTTGACCAGCGACTCGAGTTCCTTGGCTACCCGCTCGCGTCGCTGCTGCTCGGCCCAGATGCGCTTCTGCCGGTTACGAATATTGTCCCGGTGGGTGCGCAACTGCTGGCGGTTCCCGGAAGCGTTCTTCGCTGCCTGCACCTTTTCTTCCGCCTCATTAACTTCACCACGGAGCTCGTTCAGGCGCTTCTCGTCCAGCACTGGTTCTGCTACCTGCTTCACCTTGTCAGCCTCGGCCCGTGCGCTCTCCTGACGCTCTCGTGCTTGCTTGAGGGTCTCCTCGAGCCCGGGCAGGGACTCGGTGGCCTTCGTGGCTTCCAGATGCTCCTGCTCGGCCTTACGCGCCTCCTGCTGCGCCGTCTTCAACGCCGTCTCGCTCTGGCGCACCTCATCTTCAGCCCCGGTCTTGCGGTCCTGGGCAGAGGATCGCTCGTCCTGGGCCGCGTCGTGCTCCCTCTTCAGCCCGGCGCTTTCCTCCTGGAGCCGCGTCAGCATGTCGTGGGCTCGCTGCTCGCTGAGTGCCTGCCCGCAGGCGAAGCACTCACCCTCATGCCCATGGGCGGTGCGCTGGAGGGTGGCAATACGCTCCTTGATCTCGCGGGCCTGGGCGACCGCAGCTTCCATGCGGGCGGCGCAGGCAGAGATCGTGTTGCCGTGCTCCATGACCTGCTCCCGCAGGCTGGGTAACCCATCCTCCAGGTTCGCGATGCGCGCGTTCGCCGCCTCGAGTCGTTCGGCGGCGTCGTCCACGCCCCATGCGGCGGTTGCTGCCTGGTCGCGGGCCTCGGTTGCTTTGCGTGTGGCCTCTTCAGCATCGGATACCGCCTGGTCGGCGCGGCGACGGTCGTCGTTGTGGCGCTGCACGTCGCGCTCGTGCGCGGAGATCACCTCCTGGAGGTTCTGCTGCGCGCGGGCATGCCGGTCCTTCAAAGAGTCCACGTCGCCCAGGTCCACGGCCAACTCGGCAGTGACCTTCTCGTTTTCCTCTTCCGCGCTGTTCTCTTCAGCGGCCAGTTCCTCATCGTTCAGCGGGTGTAGTTCCTCATCACCCACCTCGGTCTCTAGCCGCTCCTTGCGGGCCAGCACCTGGTCCAACTTGATCTGCGCCTCGGCGCGGTCCTGCTCAACCTGGTGCAGGTTCGCCTCCGCTTGTTTGGCCAGGTCGGCGTACCTGTTCAGTCCGAACGCGTTCGTCAGTACTTCCCTGCGTGGCGCGGGTTGCAGTTCACAGAACGCGCCGAAGTCGTTCTGGCCGATCAACCACGTCGTGCGGGCGGTTTGGTAGTCCATCCCGATCAGGTCGGCCAGGAACGGGTCGGCCATCTTCGGGTTCTTCTCCGATAGGACCTTCCACCCGTCCTCGGCCTCGTCGTCGGCTACGTTGATGTAGACCTCGTGCCGGTTCGACGCCTTCACGCGCCGCACACTGTAGGTGTCGCCGTTCAGTCCGAACTCGACCGTGACGGAGGCCTGCTTCGCTCCTCGACTGATGACGGTGTTGATGCCGTCGCCTCGGTACTTTCCGAACAGCGCGAACTCGATTCCGTTCAGCAGCGTGGTCTTTCCTGCCCCGTTCGGGCCGATCACGGCCACCAGGTCTAGGCCGTCCAGTTGGATAGTCTCCTGGTCCTGGTAGGACTGGAATCCCTCGAGGGTGATGCTCTTCAGTCGCATTAGTCAGGCCCCCATCATCTGGTTGGTCAGTTTGATCGCGTGCTCCTGGTCCACGCCCTCCGGGGCGACCTTCTGGAACCAGGACCGCAGGGCCTGCTCGGGGCCCACGTTCTCCGGCAGCGTGGCTGCCTTGTTCTTCCTGCGTGCCTTCGGCGTCACCTTCGTGACCGCCACCTGGGCACCCGCCTCAGCGACCGCCTTGCGCACTTCCTCCGGCACAACCGACTCCCCCGGGGGCAACACCAGCCGCACCAGCGCACCCTCGGTCAACGCATCCAGCTGCTCCTCGGCGTCCTCGTCCGTCAGCGAGATCGAATGCATCGCTCGAGGCGAAGTGTCGAACTGTTCCACCTTCTCCAAGGTGTTGCCATCGCTGACCGTCACGAAGTTCACCGACTTCGGGTCGTCCGCGTCGGTCATCGTCAACCGGTCCGGTGACCCCGCGTAGAAGCACTTCTCCCCCATCCGCTGACGCGCGTGAATATGCGACAGTGCCGCATAGGAAACCGGGGACTCCTCGATCCCCCGACGCGGCACAATCGGCTCCGCGAACACCTGGGCGATGTCCACCTCCGACCCACGCCGGGCGCCCTCGGCCAGTGAGTCGATCCGCACGTCGTCAACCGTCACGTGCGAGGCAAGGATGTACGGGGCTGACGAGTCTGCCTCCCCCGACAACTGCTCCAACGAATCCAGCGCGAACTGGGCAACCTTGCGGTCCCCCTCCAACGGATCGTCCCCTTCAAAGCCAACGCGTTGAAGGATGCGCGTTTTCGACAGCCACGGCAGCGCCGCCACCTGCACACCCGACGACAGTTGAACCAGCCGGGGGTCGCGCTCAACCACATGCACCTCCCCGTGCGGCTTCAACAAGTCCCCCACGGTCTCTGTAGCCGTGCGTTGCGACACCGGCACCTGAAGCAACTCGTGATTGCCCCCCAGGAGCACCAGCGGGATACCCGCCTGCACCAGCGGCTTGAACACGTCAGCGAACAACAGCACCGCCTCCTGTGACGGCCTGCCGGTCTTGAACCCATCGCCCGCGTGCAGGAAGAACTCCGCCTTCCGTGACACCGCTTCATCGACGGCGTTGCGCAATACCTGGGCATGTGACTCCCATGCCCGGTTGATGCCCGTTTGCGGGTTGATGGTGCCGTGAGCGTCGGAGTCGATGTGCCCGTCGCCGGTGTGTACGAACGTGATGCTCATGTGTGAACCTTTCTCTCAATGTTCATTATTACACTATAGCGCGTATCCCTTGTGACGCAAGTGACGTCAGGTGCCTCCCTTGCGTCAACCATGTCGACGCTTCTGCGACCGCACTATCCCCCAACCCACAGACATTCCACCCACGCCGGGTCGAAAGCACAGACCAGACAGGGTATGCAGTGGACAAAGAACTGGCCCGATATGACATCACATCATATCGGGCCAGTTCTTTGTCGGTCAGCAGCCGCTAGACCACCACGTCACTCACCGACTCCGCTGACTCGTTGACCTCGACCGTGCCTGCCTCGTCACTGGCCGTCTGGTTGATGTCACGAAGGAAGCTGTGCACCGCCTCCTTGCTGCCAGTGCCGGTGAATGCTGGAAGCGAGTCTCGGATGCTGGTGTAGTACCCCTTCACGTGCGGAGTCTGCGGGTTCACGCGAGGGTCGCACAGAACAACCACTCCCCGGTCATTGACGGTGCGGATGAGGCGGCCCACACCTTGAACGATGGTCAGGATCGCTTCGGACAGTGAGACCTTGATGAACCCCTTGCGGTTCCCTTCCAGGCGGTCCACCTTCTCAGTCCTTGCCGCGATGATCGGGTCTGAGGGAGTGGGGAAGGGGATTTTGTCCACAACGACGGCCACGCAGGTGTCACCTTCGACCGAGACCCCCGTCCAGAAAGTCCTGGTTCCGACCAGGACACTGTGGGGGTTGTCGGCAAACTCTTTCGCCAGCGCCTGGGACGGACCTCCCGGGCGTTGGGTGAGGACCGTGATCCCCTCGGGCTCTAGGGCTTCCTCCATCCGCTGGCCGACCGTTTCGACCGACTGCCGGGAAGTGCACAGAACCAGGGTGCGTCCGCCCGCAGCCCGCGCTACTCCCGTAGCCACTTCGGCCACTGCCTCCGCATACTCAGCCTTGCCATCCTTGGTATTGATCGGGGCAGGCATGTGCGGGGGAAGCCAGATCATCCCCTGCTTCTTATAGTCGAACGGAGAGGCCACGATGCGACCTTTCCACGGGTAGGTGTCGGCATCCAGCGTGAATCCCATCTGTTGAGCGGGGTAGTCGAACGCACCTCCCACGGTCATTGTTGCCGAGGTCATCACCAACCGGCCTCCGCAAATGCGGTCGATCTGATGCTCGTGGATGGTCTCCGAGACATCGAACCGGGCCGAGTGCAGCACAGCTTCACCACGTTCCTTGTCCGCCCAGGACACCTGGAAGTCGTTGGAGCCTTCCAAAATGATCTGGAAGTCTTCGATCAGGTTCTTCACCGCCTGAAGTAAAGTCTGCCGGGCCGATTTCTCCTTGTCGTCAGCTGCACGGTCCGCTGCCGCCCTCGTCTTCCGTCGGATCGGGTCAAACAGTTTCACCAGCGACTCGAGGTTCTCCACCACTCCGGGCGTCTCAACGATCTCCCGGTCGGAGCCGAACTTACTCATCTTCGCCAGCGCCCGCTCTAGCTCGTCCAAGTAGTGCTCGCACCCCTTCGACCACTTCTCGACAGTCTGTTCGTCGATCAGGTCCTCACGGGCCAAGAGATTCGTGGCCCGCTTGAGGGTTTGCTCCACCCGCTTGCGCTTGAGGACGGCGCCAAACGTGTCTGCGACCACCATGGGAAACTCGTGCGCCTCATCGACAACCACAGCCTCACACTCAGCCAACTCGAGAAACTCGATCTTCATGGCAGCAGCCAGGTACGACTGGTTCACCACCACGATGTCCGCCTGCGCAGCCTTCTCATGCGCTCGCTGCGCAAAGCACCGCGAGGGGTTCTTCTTGCACCCGTTGGCCGAGCAATCGTCGGTTGAGCCACAGACCATGCTCCAGGCCTTCCCAGAAACCGCAGGCGCATCGGAGCGATCCCCCGTCTCGGTAGTTTGGGCCCACTTATGCAGTAGCGCCACCTCTTGCCCCAACTGGCTATTGGATTCAAAGGACTCCTGGGAACCGTCGATATCCAGCATCTGCCCAGTGTCTTCGGCCTCATCGGTCGCGACCCGGTTACCGCAGTAATACGACGACCTCCCCTTGATGAGCCCGTACGACGGCTGATGATCCAGCAGCGACTCGTCGTCGGTGCCCGCATCCTTGAACGCTTCCACGACCAATTCGAGATCATGTCCCAACTGGTCCTGGAGCGCCTTCGTGTGCGGAGCCACCGCAGTACGCTTCCCCGAGGCCAGAGCCCCTGCCAAATAGGCCATGGAATTATGAGTGGGGATGAAGTCCCGTCCCGCCAGGTACAAGCGGGAGTCAGAGTCCACGCTGATGCAACGCACCGGGCGCGTTTTCACCTTCTCGACAGCTACCACTGAACGGTGCCCAACCATACGCCGACCCGGATTATCGAAGTCCCCGGCTTGGGCGGCCTTAAACGGCACGCGGAACACCTGCTGATCAGGACTGAAAGTCACCTGCTGGTATGACCCGTTCCGAAACTCCCGGGTCGTCGATGCGGCTCGGAGTCCCAGCGAGCACGCCAGCGCATGAATGTCCTTCATCAGCTGGAACTGATTCTTGTACGCCGTTACCTGGGCGATGATCTGTCGTTGCGACTTGTGCGGCTGGCCGGATGCATCCATCAGTCCTGCAAGCAGCGCTCGGCGCTGCGCCTCCGAAGAGAACATGTACTTGTCTGGGATGAACCGCTCGGAAGTAAGCAGCCCCAGCTTCTTCAACGCCTTGGCCGTGGCCTCGGTTGGGGTAATAGACACCTCGGACCGCACGTCCGCTACCTCAAAGTGTTGCATGGGCTGTTCGGGGCGCACCGTTTTGGCCACCAGCGCCATATTGGGGGAACGCCGCTCAGTCCCTCCGAGCCAAAATCCCAACTCATACGGGTCGATGGGTAACTTCTGCTCCTCGATTTGGATGGGCTTAGCCGTCGGAATGCGGTGGTTGGGACGTTTGCGGCGCCGCAGAGTCTGGGCTATTTCCGTCGTGGTTCGCGTTTGGGCCCCTTCCCACGGGTCGCCGCTGGCGCGCTGCGTCGCTGCCGCGTCCGAAACCGTATTCCACTGATGCTGCCCATCAGCAACGAGAGTGCCTCCGCCCAGGAAGGACAATTCGTAGCAAGTGCGCCGACGGAGTACGTCAAAACCTTCGGTGATGTTGCAGGGGACCCCGTTTTCGTCGAAGGGATGGTGCACCCCAGCCTCCAGGTCTCCCATGCGCACCCACCCCTCAAGCGTGGGGATGGGAGTGTCGACATCTAGAGCCTTCCCGATGCCGGTTCCGCCTTGCATGAGCTCCGGCCTCCCCTCGCTCAAGGCAGTAGCCACGGCACGCGCCATCTCCACCTGACCCTCCCGGCGCTTCCCGCCTTTGGCAGTGATTAGGTGCTCCAATAGGTGCTCAGCCTTGTCCGCACTGTCTCGTTTCAGCGCGCGTTCGTCTGTCTCGTCCGTGGTGCTCATTTTGTCCTTCTCTCTATGTGCACAATTACACGTTAGCACGGTACATGATAGCACGACTCTCCGTCCACCGGGCCAAGAGGGGCGCCCCGGACGTTTGCCCAGGATTTCGCGCCTGCTAGTCTGAAGAGGAGAGAAAGACCGCGCCACCAAGGAAGGAAACAGCATGGGCAGAATCTCAGCCGACGACCTGGCTAAAGTTCGCAACGAAGTTCCCATCGCAGAAGTCGTCAGTGAGCATGTCGCCCTCAAAGGGGCGGCCACCTCAATGAAGGGACTCTGCCCCTTCCACCAGGAACGAACCCCATCCTTCAACGTCAACACCGTCACCAACACGTTCCACTGCTTCGGATGCGAAGAGTCCGGCGACGTCATCGACTTCATTCAAGCGGTCGAAGGCGAAGGGTTCCGCTGGGCCGTGCAATACCTAGCCGACCTCTACAACATCCCCGTCCACTTCGAAAAAGAGGACGACACCAGCAAAACCAAGGCCACCCGCCTACTCGAGGCAAACACCATCGCCGCCCGAGCCTACGGCTACTCCCTCCTGCACGATCCCGATGCGGAACCAGCACGACAACTGCTCATCGCCCGCGGATTCGACCTCGAGGAAGCCGTAAACACCTTCGGGTGCGGCTACGCCCCCACCACAAAGTCCATCGGCAAGCTCCTACTCGCCCAAGGCTTCACTATCGAGGAAGTCACCGAAGCAGGTCTCGCCCGGCAACACCACGGACACCTCCAGGACTACTTCCAAGGACGGCTGCTCTGGACGATCAAAAACTCGTTCGGAAAGCCAGTCGGATTCGGTGGTCGCAGAATCCACCACAACGACCCGCAAACTGCCAAGTTCATCAACACCGCCGAAACAGCCGTGTACAAGAAATCCAGCGTCCTGTATGGCCTAGACCTGGCACGCAAAGACATCGTGCGCACCCGACAAGCCATCGTCGTAGAGGGCTACACCGACGTGATGGCCATGCACCTTGCAGGACACCACAACACCGTCGCTGCGTGCGGCACAGCATTCACCGCAGACCATCTGCACACCCTCCATCGACTGGTCGGCCACGGCGGCGAAATAGTCTTCGGCTTCGATGGCGACCATGCTGGCAAGAAGGCCGGTCAAGAAGTCTACCGAGACCACAATAAGACTCTGCGACGACTGTCCGCGTTGCCTACCAGCGACGGGCTCGACCCCGACGAGCTCCGCCAGCGAGATGGAGACCAGGCGCTCACTGCCTTAGTAGCAGAACGCACCACCCTGTCCGAAGCGGTCATTTTCTCCGTCCTGGACGACAAGCCACGACAGACTCCTGAGGACCGGGTGGCTGCTCTCGATGCAGTGCTGCCATACCTGAACGACATCTCCGACCCGCTCGTCCAGCATGAATACGCCAGCAAAGTCGCCGCCCGGCTGGGGTTCAGCAACACTGGTGTCGAATCCCGGTTAAAAAGCCCCGCCGCGTCCGGGCAGCCACAGCGGCTATCGCCAGACCACCCACCCTCTTCTTACGGCGAAAAAGAACTCTTGCAGGCTTTCGTCCAGGTCGAAGACGTTGCCCGCACGCACCTGTCCACTTGGGATATCGACCTCAAGTTCTCCAAACCCGCATCTCACAAGGTGCTGGCTGTCCTCCGCAAGGGCCTTGCTACCTCCCGCATTGACGGTAGGCCTTGGCCACTACACCTTCAGGAGATATGCACCGACAACGCTGAAGCAGAACTGATCACTACTTTGGCCGCAGAACCCCTGCCCGTCTCGTCCGCCGAGAGCCACACCTACGCCAAGGAACTCCTACGCCGCCTCGACAAACAACAGCAGCAACGAGCGCTCGAAGAGTTGCAGCAGAACATCCGGGACGCCACTACCCCTGAGGAACGCGACACTGCACTCAAGCAACTCGTAGCCCATCAACGTCAAACAGCACGAAGGTGACCAGTGACTCGAGAGAACGCACCAACGCCCCTCACCACCGAAATCGCCCAACGCATGTATGCCGCTGGACAGCAGCAGCCAGGTGAGGCTAAGGATCAAGTACGCATCCGTTACGAAACCATGGCCACAGAAGCCCGAACGGTCATCAGCGAACGACTATCCCGCTACCTCGACTCAGTAGCTCGCCTATGCCAAGAGAAACGTCACGTCGGCTCAACCCCTCCATCCTCTGATGGTCGCCCTGGGACCCCCTGTTCCCAATGTCGAGTGCAGATCAGGCACATGAGAACAGCCCTGAAGGTTATTACACCTACCCCAGGTGAGTAGCCCACCCCCTATCGTTTGCTTCCCTCTGTGCTACGATGAGCCGCAAGCGTCGATGGCTCTACATCCCGTATATAGCCGTCGAAAGGACCTGTAGCGAGCATGAGCGAGAACACCGAATCAGGTGCGTGGGCTCTCCCAGAGAACACTGCTGCGATGCTCCACGGCGCCTACTCCCAGTACCGGGAGAAGGTGCAGCAAGCAGAACCAAAGGATGCCAAGAAGGAAGCCCTGCGAGACCTCGCGATCATGGCCCAGGCCGGGCGCGAGAAAGGGTGGACCTATGCCGAGTTGGCTGCGGCCTGTGGCATGACACCCGAGCGGTTACGACAGATCGTAGCTGCCCTCAACAAGGAAGAGAGCCAACCCCACATCAGCCAAGAGCTGCTCGACCAGTTCCCGACCTACACCGCGCCTCCGCGCCAGGAAAACGCCCAGCCCAAGAAGACACGCAAAACCAAGCGTTCCGTCTTGACCTCGGCAGAGCACAAGAAATTGGCTGAGCTCGCTCCGATTGCCCGCAAGACAAGCGGATCAACCCCGTTGAAGTCCCCTGCCCGAAAGGCAACCAAAGAGCTCAGCCGCCTGATCATCAAGTACCACTCCAGGGGAGTTATCTGGCGGGACCTGGCAGAAGCGACTGGGCTATCGGAAGGAGGCGTCCGATCCCGTGCAGCACGGCACGGATATCACGGAGGTCCTCCTCCCACTATCCCGCCCTACCGCGGCACCACTATCTACCGCGAGGCCAAAGCCAAGAAACGTGCGGAGAACGCGGCCAAGGCATCTTCGTCGCAATCCCGTAAGGCATCCTGACCACCAGACAGAGAAAAGGGGGGGCGACCTCTATGGTCGCCCCCCCCCTTTTCTCTGTCTGGCATCATGCTGACCGGTTCGAGCTCAGGTCATGTGCTTAGTGATCGTGATGTTCAGCCCCCCGGGCTCATCGAACGACCCCACCTCGCGGTCAACCGTCTCCCCCACCTCTGGCGCCTGGTCTGACTCCTCCACGTACCACCAGCTGTAGTTCGTGTCTGTGCCCGCGCACGCCGTCCCAGACGACGCCCTCGTTAAAGTTCGCCGGTCGACACAGAACGCGTCATATTCAACACCTTGCAGCGCAAAACCAACCCCTACAGCAATGACGGCTGCAACCACTAAAGCTACTGTCACACGCACAGCCATACGCCAGCGCGCTCGAGACCTTTGCTCTGTCCATCCACGGCCCTCTCGTGCAGCATCTGTGGGGTTGATCTTCGGCCTGGCACTGTCTTGTGGGTCCAGCCGTTTCCAATTACGGCCACGCCCCCTTATCGGTTCCGGCTCCGCTTCGACTATGGGCACCTCACCCTCCAGGGAAGGCCCATCTTGCTCCCCAACTTCATCTGCCGCTATCGAGCCTTCTCCCCCCTTCTCGTCACCGCGATTCTCGGTGACAGAAGTCGCCCCCTCTCCATCGACAGCAAGGCTCTCGGCTATTTCAGTATTAGCAGCTGGTTCGCTCGTATCCTGTTCTTGCTCAACATCCTTGTCCGGCTCAGCACGAGACGACTCGGTGTTTTCTACCCCATTCAGCCCCCCGCGCAACCCATCGAGTGAAATGCTCCGCGACGGGTCGGTAACCCGCAAACGACGATGAGCTCCCCCAGGGCGTCGGTCTCTTACCGTAAGCGTCAGCGCGCTGTTCTGGTCTTTCGCATAGAACCCCGCATAGGTCTCTCGGACCTTATCGAGAGCCCATTCCAGGGGGTCCCCGCTCGATGTCACCACATCGTCAGGAGGTACGACAGCCTGATCGTTGATGAACAAACGCCCACCAGGCTCTACCAGGACGCTGTAAGAGAAATCAGACCCCACGGGTTCCTCACTTGGTCTGTCGCAAAGGAGATGTCGTATCCCATTACGATAGCACCTCAGCGTCCCAAATTATCGAGTACCCGCCAGTCGCACCCCACCTAATTCGGATGCGGCGTAGCTAGCGGGTATTCGTCTTCCCAAGTCTGTAACGGGGCCGTGACAGAGAGGGGCGATGCCTCCTCCGCCCACCCCACAGGCGGTCCGACGTAGTTCGTTGGCCCACACCGATTTGGGTTGGCAGCTGCTGCGTCCGGTGTTCGCGCAGCAGTCTCCTGCCTAGTTGCCTTGGCTACCGAGGTCGTCCAGCTGATGTAAAACGCCATGGCTAAGGCCAGCGCCCAACCGATTCCCCCGACAGCAAGAAGAGAGAAACGCATAGCCGGCTCAAGAGGGGCGACGGGATTTGCCCCGAAAGTCAGGGCAAACGCTGCTACGACGCCACAAATAGCCCACAAAGTCCAGCGTGCCCACGCGTATCGCACCGCGGCAGGAACGCGCAGCGTGCTACGGCGTCGACTTACCCACTTCCCGACGATCCACCCTGGAGAAGTCATCAGCAGGATGATCAGGCCAAGAAGGACTACACCTAGTAATCCGTTCGTTCCGGGACTCACAGTGGCTCCTTTCCCTCAAATCCCTTACACTGTAGCCAGTATCTGCTGCGCTCGCAATCACTCCACTACACGCAGATGCAGTGCAGCCCGCCAGCCACTCAGAGCGGGGAGCGCCAGCATCATGTGTGCCCAGGAAGCACGCTATACGCCTCTGTGCGGCCTTTTACGTCCCTATCCGCTCTACCCCCCAGGCGTGGCGCACTCGAGCCGTCTAGGCCGCTTTTTGTCTTCTGGGCTCACCCCCGGGCGCTCTCCTTGAGCACCGGAGGGAAGGCGATTGGCGCATGCGCTCCATCGCCCGTGCGCACGCACGCTCCCGCGCGCGAGCGTGCGCCCCTCAGGTCACTTAGGTGGGCGACGAAGCGTAGCGCCGGAGCCCACCTAAGTGACCCAGGGGCCGGGAGGAAGCGAAGCGCCCGAGCGGCCCCTGGGCTGTTACCAAGGTGACTTTCCTACTCAACGCAACCCACCCCCGTGTGTAAGTGTCTGTATGTCTAACTGTCTGCCGTACACTGTACCGTCACACTGTACGGGTACACTGTACGGGTACACTGTACTGTCTATTAATCGTTGCAATGGCGGCAATTGCGTGCGCTACAACTGTTCCGTAAAGGCGCGGGTTGCGGTCGCAGATGCGGGGTTCGCAGGTCAAGCGTGTGCCCCAGTGGGGACCCCATGGGGAACCCCGATGGGGGGGTGGGTGTACCGTCACACTGTACGGGTACACTGTACTGACGAGTTATCGGCGCCATTTTGCGGATCGTTGCAGGAAGGGGTCGCCCGAAGTCTCGCGCTAACTCACTACAGGGGCGATACGTGGAGCGTGCCGCGGCTGCATCACACTGTACGGGTACACTGTACCGTCACACTGTACGGGTGCACTGTACGTTCTTGGGTGCAAAAAAAGGGCTCGACGCCAGCGTCGTCCTGGCATCGGCGGGCGACGGCTCAGGAGTTGCTTTTGCCGTCTCGAAGTTCGGCTGGCAAGTGAATGCCATACGAGGTCGCGAGCGCCGTGCACTCTTTCTTGATGCTCTCCGCGGTAGGGAGTCCATCGACCTCAGCGATCTCGAGCAGGGAACGGAACAGTTCCTCGGCCACTACGACGCGTAGATCGGCGTAGCCGATTCGCCCGATGGCGGTAGCCATGGCGTTGACGCTGTTCCGCGTCCGCAGCTGGATGGGTTGTTCGATGAACCAGGAAGTCACGAAGATTTCCATGCCGGACCGTCGGATGCGTCCCCTGTCCTCAAGGCGCTTGAGGAAGTCCTCGATGTGAGCGGCGTCTTGGTCGGGGTGTTGCTGCGCGAGAATCTCAGGGTCGGCGCGCAGCACTCCGGCTGCGCTGATTGAGTCTGAGCCCTCGACCTGACTGAGCATGGCCTTCTCGTCCCAGGGAATCTCCTGGTACTTCGGGTCCCGCCAGCGGTTGCGGCGCTGCTTAGTGAACGGGCCCAGGCGCTCCTCGGACTTGTGCTTCTTTCGCGCCACGTCAGTCCCCTCCCCTGCTGTCGTGTGGCGGCCCAGCCTTGGGCCTTTCGTTGGTGCGGGCCGGGCGTGCCATAGACAGGCGTCCGCGCGTGCCCGACTGGTAGTGGATGTAGCCCTCTTGGGTGAGTTCGCGTAGGGCTCGCGAGATGCTGCCTGGGTGGTAGGCGCGGCCATAGGCTCGTTGTAGAAGGGCGGGGAGGGCGTTGACTCGGAAGTAACACCAGTCCTGTTGGGATTCTGTGACATCGGTGAGGATGTACTGCCAGACGTCTCGTACAGCTCCCTGGTCGATGTAGGCGGGAAGTTGGCGGTATTGAGCGCTAGTCATTGAGTCTTCCTCTGATGTCTGTGTGCGCGCGGTCGGTGCCGAGCCGATGTGACCTGATGCGATGTGACATCATGTGGCATCTATCTTCCCAAGGGCGCACAGGGGTAACCCGGTGGGACATGGCGTGCCTTTCTCTCAGTAGTGCTTACCCCTCAGCGGCGGTCACCGTTGAGGCGCTGGAGCCAACTCTTACACATAACCTATACCTAACGCAACCATGTTACATTGACAACACGTAGGGCAAGGAGAAGATACTGTGCGACAGGCATTGGACGTAGATCAGGTCCTCGGCTCAGCCATCGAGTCCGCAGAGCCGCTCGCGGCCCGGCTGCGCGCTGAATGTGCCCCGCTAGCACAGCATCGCCAGTACCTCCGGGACGCCCTTTTCTCCCAGGGAGTGCTGCAACAGCTGCCAAGCGACCCGTCCTATTTCTCGGTCGGGGCAGTGGACGGGGCATACACAATCTCGCCGCTGTTCCTGGGGGACCAGATCGGCGTGCTGGCGGTCTCAATTGAGAGCGATCTTCAGACCCGTGAGGTGATCGTTCGCGGTTCAGAGTCGGAGTCGAGATTCCTGCCGCACTCCCCCGCCTCCGAGGCGCACGCGAAGGCCATGATGTTCTCGCTTGAACTCTCGCTCCTGAAGGAGCCCGAGGGCGTCGATGCGGTCACGATTGTGGATGGCTCACACACGACCGGACCAACGGCGGCCATGGAGGCGTTGACGGTAGAAGAATCACCTGCGCATGAGTACATCTGCGATGATGTGATATCAGATCAGATGATCGCAGGAATTGAGTCCTTGTCCGCAAGGGACTCGATTGTTGCTTGCCCGAAGTCGGACTCGTCGCGAGCGCTTGGTCAGTGGATCGAAGCGCAGGGGGTGGAACTGCCGACCACGTTCCCAGACAAGGTGCTAAGTGCGTTCCTTCTAGAGGGTGGTGAGGTTCTTACGTTGAGGGAATCCGCTGCGCCTTGGGAGAAGTTCGACATGATGTCACATCAAGTGACGTCAGACCGAGGGGTGATGATCAAGGACAGGATCATCAAGGCGTGCGCACCGTTGCGAAACGGCATCCAAGTGGCTCACGCGAAACCACACGGAAGTGACATGGCGATCCGAGTCGAGACGAAGAGTGAGTTGGACGGGTTCGGGGCCATGGATCGCTGGCAGGCAGTCGCTGACGATTGCACTCCGCCGCACACCCAAGAGCCAGTGGCTCAGTACCTGGCCGACTACATCGCCAAGGACGTTGCGCAGGTTAGCGCTATCCAGTTGGAGTCGGCGCGACTGGACCTCGCGGACTCCGGCGACAGTGAGGTTCTGGGACTACTGGCGCGCACGTATCGCACAAGCTGACGCAGCACGAGAGAAAGGCAGCGGAGAGTGGTAGACATCAGCCTGACAGACAGCCAAAAGATTGGGATCGTCGGTTCTGACACGACGACCGAACAGATATCAGTTGATCTCACGTCACATGCACGCACCCGATCAACGAACGGGCGCATGGTCATCATCGCACCCGAAGATGCAAACAACGAGGCCGAATACGCCATCGGGACAGTCGCTGGCGTCACCAACCGGAACCGCTACCACGAGGACCCGGCACTCCGAGGGATCATCGCCAACAGGGGCGGGATCGGGAACCTGACAGGACGCGCGGACATTAAGACCGCGAAGATCGACGTGCAGGCAGCCTTCCGCGCAAATGGGGGCGGAGTCCGGGCCATCGGCGGCAGCATGTCGTTCGCTCCCGACACGGGGGAGGGGGTCTACCTGCTGGACTCCCGCACGGTGCGCGAGCTCGCGGAGGGAGTTACGCGAGACCTGTTCTACCTAGGCACGATGTACCGCCAAGCCGACGTCCCGCTGCCGATGAGCGTGGGGGACTTCGCCTCAGCTCGTGGCGGCTCCAGCGCAGCATTCTTCGGTCCATCAGGGTCGGGGAAGACGTATGCGGCAACATCGTATGTGGCATCCCAGATGCGGCACACCCGAATGGGCGTCCTCCTGGTGGACCCCCAAGGGCAGTTCACGACCGACTCGAAGGTGCGCCGTGAACTCCCGCTGGACCTGCGAGCGTTGGCTGACGCTCAAGGGCGTGATGTGCGGCAGTTGTCGGTGTCGCGGGAGGTGCGGCTGCCGGAGGAGGCGGAGATGTTCGTATCCATGCTGGGGAGTACGAGGTTTTTCTACGCCAACGACATGCTCGGGACGACAACGAAGTCGAAGGACGTGCAGGAACTGGTGGCGACGTGGCTGGCGGACCAGCCGCATTGGAGCGATAAGAGTTCGGACGAGCTGCTGGACATGCTTGTTGAGCACCTGATGGCTCTGGCTCGCACGGGCTCGATTTTTTCGGGCATCAAGGAGCCGGAGGAAGGGGAGACCGAGTTGCCGGTCTCGACCAAGCCAGCCAATCGGCTGTACCACAACCTGCGGTCGGTGCTGTATCCGGAGGCGTACGAGCAGGATGAGGGCCGCGACGGGCGGGCAAGGAGGCGGGCGCTGTTGAGTCTGTTCGACCCGTTCTTGAACCTGTTCAGTTCGCAGGGGCCTGATGGGTCGTCGAAGCGCAGGAAGATCACGGAGATCGCGCACGAGGTCACGGACACGGACATTGGCACGGCGGGGAACCGGAAGCCGAGGCCGCTGTTCGTGCTGACGATGGCGGACCGGGTGAGCGGGAAGAATCGGGCGGAGAACGTGACAGCGAAGGCGCTGGCGACGACGAAGACCCAGGGCGTGATCCTGCGGGCGGTGCTGTCGGCGGTGGAGCGGGTCGCGCAGTGGCGGTATCAGGAGACTGATTCCCCGGCGAATGTGCTGGTGGCAGTCGACGAAGCGGCCCGATATACCAGCGTACAAGCCCGGAGGGGGGACCAGCAGGAGCTCGTTGAAGACATGGCGCGCTACTTCCGTGAACTGCGCAAGTACGCCGTCGGGTTCGTGCTGATACTGCAAGAGCCATCGGCCCTGGACGAGTCGATCTGGAAGCAGTTGCGTAACGGATTCCGAGCATTCGCCGGAGGTCTCGTCGGTAACGACCTGGAGAAGGTCCGCGAGCAGATCGGGGCCGGGGGAGCGATGCGCTTGTATGAACAGCTGGCCCAGCCGAGCAAGGACAACCCCGTCTACCCGTTCATGCTGTGCGGCTCATTCTCGCCACTGGCAGCCACGTCCAGTCCGCTGTTCATGGAGACGTTCTCCGGGCGTGGGTCCAGCGAGCGGTGGGCGGAGGCCAACGCTTCGTGGCTACCGGGGGTGTTCAATGTGACCGACTTGTGGCATGGACGCAACTCATAAATACGTGCTAGTGTGCTTAATATGACTAAGAAACAGACAATTAGACGGCAACTCATCCAATTGCTCGGGATGGCGGGAGTAGGGGCGTTAGCCCTGAGTGGTTGCACCGGGATAGACGTTCCGGACACCCAGGAAGAGCCCGCCCCGTCGAGCGGTAGCCCCAGCGTGGAGCAGAGCAGCGGTCCCGGCGATGGAACAGGCGCACAAGAGCCCGAGGCCGAGCAAAGCACGGAACAAACCGACGACAGGAACGTGCTCTATAACGACCTGGAGATGGAGGAGGAAGAGGCCCGTTCCGCGCTGGAGGAATTGTCTGTGGAGCCTCCGCAGTCGATGGACGGGTACAGCAGAGATTCCTTCCCACACTGGCTCAGTGCAGGCGACTGGGGATGGGAGGACATCCCCTACGACACGGGCTGCGACACCCGAGAAGTGGCCCTATATCGCGATGCTGTCGATGTCGACATGGGCGAGGAAGAATGTGAAGTGCTCGATGGCACCTGGACTACCCCGTACACCGGTGAGACCGTGAGGGACTCAAGCGAGCTTGATATCGACCACATCGTGCCATTGGGTGCTGCGTTCCGTGCCGGTGCTGGAGACTGGGACGAAGAAAAACGGCGCGCCTACGCTAATTCCCCATTAGTGGTCGTGGTCTCGAGCGCCGCCGCGAACCGAGAGAAGGGCGACAAGGGGCCAGAGGTATGGCGCCCTGAGGATGAAAGCTCTTGGTGCGTTTACTCGATCCGCTGGATCGCCATCAAGGACGAGTTCGGGCTGGACTTGACCTCCGACGAGGAGCGCGAAGCCCTGACAGAGATGCTCGACACATGCGGTGGTGCGTGATGAGAGGAACTGGCCGGGGAGGTGAAGCACGGTGGAGGTGACCATGCGGGCGCCCACTCAGGGCATTATGACCGTGGAGGTAGGAGCGATTACAGGCGACGTTGTTGTTGGAGTGGTCCCGTCCCGCAAGGGGCTGCATGTGACTGCGGCGTACGTAGGGGCTAAGGACGTCTACACGGTCGAAGGAAGCCCGACGACTACCGTGAAGACTGCCGAAGAGGTGGTACGGAAGTTGACGATGGAAGGGAAGCGGGCAACGCGTCTCTGACATAGATATGGGGTGATGTGAGATCACATCACCCCATATCTATGTCGCCCACTCGGTCTAGAACGGAGCAATAGACGCCCGGATGACACTCCCGGGGTCGTTCGGAATACGCTGCGGGCTCCGGCCAGGCGACAGGGCCGGGTTCTCTGCTGACTCAAGGGCCTGCCGCTCCGCCTCCACAGGCTGAACTCCGCGCACGATCTGGCGTTGCCACTCACGGTGCCAGCGGCTGTACTCCGAGGTGTCGAGCCCCGACGGTGGGGGCGGCTGCACGGCGCGAGCAAGGCGCTGCTGCATGATGTAGCGACAGACCTGCCGCACGTGCGCAGGAGAGGGGTAGGACTCGTCCTCAGCGATCATGCGTCGCACCGCTTCTTTGAATACGGGTGTCTCGACATCCTTCATCGCATCCCACCAGTACCCCCAGGTGTCCTCGTCAACGGTGAGGTTCCGGGCAGAGATGAGCTTGTTGAACAGGAAGTCGAACTCGTCTGGCGTCATAGTCGTTCCTCCTGACGCTTGAGCGCGGCGTGACGTTCCCGCCACCCCATTTGTGCTTGGGCGTTAGCAACCTTGCGCTGCTCTTGCTTGGATGCGGGCGGTGGGGCGGCAGTGGTGTACTGCCGCAGTGCCGATACAGCGCTTCTGAACTCGTCCTGAAACCGGCGAGCCTCTGGCGTGGAATCGGCCATAAGTTTGTACGCCAGCGCCTCCAGGTGCGCGGGGGACAGGAGGGGGTTGTCGAACCACCGAACGGTCCAGATCGTCAGCGCTTGCTTGATGTGGTTGGTGTTGTACCCGGCATGGATAAGAGCCTTCACATGCTTTGCCAGCCGTCCCGCCATCGTCTGCGGCACGGGAGCCCCGGTGCGTTCGTGCAGATACCCGCTCCACTCCCTAATGATGTCTTGGGCGGTATGCCCGTCGGGGGTGGCGACCTTCTTGGTCTCGGACTTGCGCCGGGGGGTTACTGCCCCCAACTGGTTGATGGGGATGAGTGCCGAGTCCTCTTCCGTGCTCATCGTCACTTCCTTCCCTCCTGGGCGAAGGGGTCTTCCACTTCGACGGTCAAGTTGCCAAGGCGGCGACGCAGGGTGTTGACCGACATTCCTAAGGCCGCAGACAGTCTGCGCAGGGAAGCTCCGGAGGACCCCTGGTAGGCGGTGAGGGCCAGCAGCTCGGCGTGCACCTGGGCGAGGTCACGGACTTGGGCTGCGAGGCGAACCATTTCGACGTGGGCGTGCCCGGGGTTCTTGCCGGGGTTCTCCATTAGGAGCGACAGGGAGTCGAGCGCGCGGGTTGCTTCAGTGACGAGCGTGGACGCCTGCTGCGTCATTGCTGTCGATTGCTCGCGGGTTGCGCTGGCTGCCATGGGTCCAGTGTAGCAGTCATTTGTGCGCTATGGACGAGTCAACACAAACACAAGCATGTATCAGACTGGATACACGAGAATGACCGAAGATGGTCTGGCATGGGCTCATGGGCGACCGGCACGCGTTCCTCAGGAGCGTCGAGCGTCAGGCGTGAAAACCCCATTACGGCAGGCAAAACAGACACACCCGTTGTGTGGCTAGGGTGACGGCATTTGCTTCGCAAGTGCTACTATGAGAGGCGTGCAGGAACTCTGCGCCATCCACTTCGACCAGAGGAAGCGAGAACTCCGGTGCCCGAACAGTCCTCATTTCCGGACCCATGGGTAGACGTGGCCCCGGACGAGGCCCCCTTCCCGTCGCCGCAACCGCAGGAACGGGAAGAGACGCCGTTGCCGCCACCGAAGACCCACTCCCGCCGTGCGCTCCGTGGCCCGGCTCCCACAGTGCGGCGTGACCCCACACGTACTGAGCAGATGCTGGAACGCATCAATACCACAGATGGTCGTGGCGAACGCCCAGAGAAGGGGCTGCGACGGTTCGTGTATTCCCTGACGAACGGGCGCGTGAATCCGGGCCTGAGCAAGGATGAGCAAGTACGGCATTCGCTGATCCGAACTCTCACGGCCCCGCTGCCATCCGGTCGCGTTTACTATATCGGTTGCTTCACGCAAAAAGGGGGCCTAGGCAAGACAACTACGGCCACGGCACTCGGGGCAATGATGGCCACACACCGCAACGACAAGGTGTTGGGCCTCGACGTGAACCCCGACGGAGGGTCGATGGCCCTGCGGGTCCCGCAAACCAGCGAGTACACGATCCTGGACCTAAGGGACGAGTTACTGCGACGAGACCTGAGCCCCATGGAGTTCGACGGGTTCGTCAACCACAACCCCACAACCCGCTTCGACGCCATCGTGATGCCCCCCGGGGAAAAACCCTCGAGCCCCCTGAGCGCAGAAGACTTCCGCATGATCGCCAACGGGCTACACGAGAAGTATCCGTACCGGATCGTCCTCGTGGACTGTGGCACCGACTTGACCAGCTCGGTTATGGACAGCGTGATACCTCGCCTGGACTTGCTCGTGACCGTATCGACCACCATCCGCGACGAAGCAGCCGTCACCCTCGGAGGCCTAGACGCCCTATCCAAGGACGGCTACGAGGACCTCGTATCCAACTCGGTGACGATGATGGTGCACAAGCAGCTCAACGATCCTGACGTGCAAGAGCAGCGCCGTATTGACAGGGAGACCCGCGAAATCCGCTCCTGGTTCCGCGACACCACAAGCGCAGTCATCGACGTCCCTTACGATTCGACGCTGCGCAGGGGTGGAGTGATCGACCTGAACAGCCTCACCGAAGAAACCCAGATGGCCTACCTTCGCGGGGGAGCGGAGATCACCACATCCCTCGCTCAACTCAGGTGAGCGCCACCAATGAAGTCCCCTAAGGCAACCGACCGAACGTCCTCGGTCGTGCTGCGCCTTGGGGCCAACACGAAACTTGAACTGCGCGTCGGGTCGGTGGTGCTCGTGCGGGATTACCCGAACGACAGCTTTGGAGCCGTAGTGTCCTCCATCAGAGGCGCACAGGTGCGGTTGACGTTCACACCAGAAGGCAAGCCACGCCAAGTCCCGGCAGGCATGATCCTCAGTGTCCACTCCAGTCACGCAGACCAACTTGACCCACGCAGGCTCCCCAAGAATCAGCCGCCCCCTACGAAACTGCCGCGTAAGCGCAAGGCAGGCCGCCCCACGAACAAAGAAGCACCGCAGACCCAAAAGGTGCTATAATAGGAGCGTTTCCAGGACAGTTCTGCCTGAGCCGACCGCGATACCCGTCAAGGAAGGCAAGGCAACCAATAATGTGTAGGGCCTGTGGGGACACCCCAGATGGCCAGGGACGCCGCTGCTCTCGCCAAGACGGATTCACCTCCACCGAGGCAGAACAACGCAACCGCTCGCGGAACCTGGACGGTGCAGCACAATCCCTCGCTAATGGGGACATCCAAAGCGCCGCGAACCACTTCGCCAACGCCAGCCACGCGCAACGCGAACTGGACGGAGCTAGCCCCTATCCGCAAACAACCCCCGCGACGGTGCCGCCGCCCTACCGTGATGCGATTATTAGCCCCTCGGAGGTCAGCACAGCCGAGGACCGCCTGAATCAGATCAACCAGCAGCGAGCAGCAGAAGGGAAGACGCCGCTGCATGTCGAGGTCACCCGTCAGACGCGCCCAGACGAGCATGACCCGGTAATGATCTGGGAGCGAGCCACGGCACGAATCTCTGGCGCGAGCGAAGAAGAGTTGCAGGACATTGACCTGACCAACGTCGCCGCCGAACCGGAGAAGAAAGCCCGAACCGAAGCCGTGCTGGCTGCCACCATGGCGATCACCCGCATCGACAGCGCTGGCGAGTACGTCTCGCGCAACGAGGGGGGAGGCGACTCCACCCCAGCGCGGGCGATCCAGTACGTCAACGATGCCCCTGGTGGAGAACTGCGGACGCGGTATGCCCCAACCTCGAAAGACTTCCAAAAAGCCCGCAATGTGCGGGCTTGGGCGCGCACCGTCCAACCGACCAATGACTATATGCAGGCGATGCGTAGTTTTGTGGGTGCTGAACAACTGGGGCCTCGTGGGATCGGAACAGCAGCGAGCGCCGTTGCCGCATACAACAGCTCTGTCTCGACCTCACAAGGGAGGGGGAGCGGGTTGGGAGCCGCGAAGGGGTCGCGGTGGCTGAACACCCCCGGGGACAAGATCATGGTCACTGGCCGAGTGGAGCAGGTAACGCCGGTATTCCACGAGAAGCGTTGGGACCCGCGGCACCTCTACATCATTCGCACCCCTGAGGGTGATGCGGTCAAGTGGCTTCCTTCGGATTTCCGGGGGTTCCGCATGGGGGAGGAGGTCACCCTTCGGGGGGTTGTGAAGCAGCACTTGACGTTCCGTGGGGAGAGGCAGACGGAGATGTATTACTGCACTCCCCAGATTCATAACGCCTGACGCCGCCGCCGTCGACGGCGTTTGTGCCGCCTGCGCTGGGTGCTATAGTGAAATGAGCTAGTCAGATAGGAGATTCCACTGTGGCAGCGGCGATCCCCGGGACCATAGAGGATTACGGGTCCTCGGAAGTGCGGGCGAAGATCAATAGTGCACTGAACCAGATCAAGTGGGCGCTTGCCTACATGCGCGAGGTGCAGGAGGTGAAGTTGCCTGCCGCCATGCACATGTTGGCTGCCGTTAAGCAGCTGCGACGTTTCGCCTCCTCATTGGAGAGGGTGGTTGATGAGGCTGCTCTGGCGGAGATGCAGATGGAGCAAGTCGAGTATTTCGCTGGAGAGGGGTTTGAAGCAGTGCTGCACCAGGGCGGACACCGCGTGGAGTGGCAGCACGAGTCGGTGTTGAACGAGTTGTGTGATCGGTTCGTCAGTTCTCACCGGGATCGGTTCCCGGATATGCCCGAGCGCACGTTGCGCCGGGTGGCCCAGGCGGCGATGGAAGAGGTCTCTGCGGCGGGTCGGGTGGAATGGCGCTCGACATCGCTACGCGCCCAGGGGATCGACCCCGATGAGTTCTCGGTGAAGGTTCCTGGGGCTGCTTCGGTGCAATTGACCGGGCAGGCGTCGTACGCGGACAGGCCCAGCCAGCGGCAGGTTGTTTGCCATGATCGTTGATCTGTCGTTTTGGCAGGAGTACGGCCCGTTGATGATCACGGGAAGTGCTGGGGCCGTGGTGGCGTTGCTGTTGTTGACTGTCGGCGGAGGGGCGGCCCGCGGGTATGAGCGGATGATGGTGTCCTGCGTTGCGGAGTGGAAGAAGTTGTCCTCGAAGCGCAAGGTGAGCAGAGATGAGCGTTTGGGCAGGGCCAAGGAGTGGCAGGCCAAGGCGCAGCGAGCAAGACAGGTTCAAATCGCGGGCACCTACCTGATGGTGGTGGTGCCAGTGGTCGTTGGCGTCGGCCCGGTACTGGACCACATGGTCGAGTGGACCGTTGAGGAGCGCTGGGCAGTGACTGCTTTAGTGCTGCTGACGGTGTTGGTGGTGACTGGATATCTGGAACGTCGACATGCTTATGCGCGTCGGATTCGCATTCGCCAGGAGACTGATCTCGAGGAAGGGGACCTGGCCTAGTGGGCGTTGACGTGGAGTTCCATAACGGGTTGATCCGGGTGAACTCGGTGGAAGGGGACCATGTGGGGTTCTCTCGCGCGTTGCCGCTGTCGCGGCGGCGCAGGCTCAAGGGTCAGACATGGTGGGAGGCGCCGGTAGCCGATGCGACCGGGGCCGTGGCGTTTGCAGACAGCAAGGGGCTCATGGTGGAGCCTCAGGTGCGGGACCATGCGGTGCGGCTGTGGCAGGAGGAAGCGCTCAACTTCTCGACCGCCACGGCAGCAGCATCCACGGCAGGGCCCACCCCGCGAGTGCGTGGGCTGGAGTCGTCGCTGCTGGAGACTCAGAGTGTCGTGGTCGCGGCCTCGTCGCGAGCTTGGTACTGCCCTCCGGGTCAGGAGAAGGATAGGCATCGGGCGATGATCCTGGCCGATGATCAGGGGCTGGGTAAGACGTTGACGGCGCTGGCGTCTCTACGCTTGGAGGGACATGAGACGTCCCGGGTGGTGATCGTGTGTCCCACCTCCCTGACTGAGAACTGGCACAAGGAGATCGCGGAACACTTCACCCACGGCACGTTCACGCCGTGGACCGCCACGGGAAAGACCCCCAGCGCGATTCCGGAGGACGTGGACACCGTGGTGATCGGCTGGGAAATCCTGGCCGACTGGAGCCAGGCGCTCATCGAGTGGGCCCCGGACGCGCTGCTGGCCGACGAAGGCCACTACGCCAAGTCTGGCAAGCAGAGGAAGTCCACGACCCAAGAGCCCAAACGGGATGAACAAGGCCACATCATTTACAAGGATGACGGCCTAGCGGTCATGGAGAAGGTCACCAAGGTTGTCGGCGGGTCGGCCCGCGCGACGGCGCTACTCGACCTGGGCAAGAGCGTCGCAAAGTGCGGCGGGCTGATCATGCCCATGACCGGGACGCCTATCGTGAACCGTCCCCTGGAACTGCTGCCGCTGCTGGAGCTGTCCGGTATCGAGAAGCTGTTCGTGTCCGGTCACGAGTTCAAGGAGCGCTTCTGTGGCCCGACCTGGAAAACGGTGCGCGGAGGACGGAAGGCCAGGGACTACCAGGGGGCGACGAACCTCCTGGAGCTGAACACCAGGCTGCTGACCTCGGGCGCATACTTCCGGCGCACTAAGCAGGTGCTGGTGGACCAGGGGATGCTCAAGCGCAAGTATGTCGACAAGGCCTACTTCTTCGACTACGCGGCCACCCCCCGGCCATGGACCATCCGCCTGACCCCACAGGAGAGGGCCGAGTACGAGGCGGCGAAGGCGGAGGCCCAGGGGTTCTTCACCACGCGCGCGGAGGAGATCGCGGCAGAGAAGCGCTCGAGCGTGCGCACTCAGGCGGTGCAGAAGAAGGTCGCTGCCGAGGGCGCGAAGCACCTGAAGGTGATCACCGAGCTGCGGCAGGCCACGGCGCGGCTGAAGGTTCCGTATGTGGTCCACCAGGCTCAGCGCTTGGTGGACCGAGGCGAGAAGGTAGTCATCGTGGCTCATCATCGAGACGTGGTGGCGGCCTACGCCGAGGAGTTCGGAGGGCTGCGCATCCAGGGGGACATGGGTTCGAAGGCCATTGAGGAGGCCAAGGGGCTGTTTAACGGCACCTCCGTGTCGGAGAACCCCGTGATGGTCCTGTCCGTCGAGGCGGGCAAGACGGGTCACACGCTGTGCAAGCAGGCGATTGAGGGGGTTGGCCCTGCGTGCGCGTACATGATCTTCGCTGAGCAGATTTGGACACCGGGGGACGAGGCGCAGGCGCAGGACCGCATCTGGCGGATCGGGCAGGACCGCGAGGTGTTCGTCTCGAATGCCCTAGTGGACGAAAGTATCGACCAGTCGATCTACTGGCAGCGCCGCAAGAAGCGGTGGGTATTCAACGCAGCCATCGACTCCATCGACCAAGCGAGCATGGAAAGCGCCAAGTCGGAGAAGTCCGGAGCCGGAGAGTTGGCGCATGAGCTGGTGTACGGCGCAGTTCCACGAACTGCCGTGAAATGATCTGATGTGATGTCACCTGCGGTTGCGTGACATCGACAGCATTTGCGCCAGCCGGTGCTATAGTGAGGTGCATGTCTGATGGCGCCGCACTCTTCGAAGACCTAGCCACCCCCACGGCACGGCTCATCACCACCGAAACCCCACCAGAACTGGACCAACTCGAGCCCGGCGACATGGTGATCTGCTCCTCGGAATGGGGCATTGACCAATACGCCGCAGCCGCCCGCGAGCGCGGCGTTCATGTCCGTCATGGCAAGCACCGCTACCAGCAGGAGCGTGTGGTGCAGAAGACCGCCAAGCGCCGCTCGCTTATTCGCGGCTTCACGCCCCTTTCTGGGTTCGATGAGGAGATGCCAGGGCACTCGGAGCAGGAGTCGATAGAGCACGCCACGGACGCTTTCGCGAACACCTGGGATGCTCTGAGCTCGGAACTGGACACGAACCCGACCTTCTCCAAGGCTGCTGACTACGTGCCTGCCTCCTGGTTGGCGTACTTGCCCTACCCCACACTGAACCCTGCTCAGACGCAGACCGCCACGCAGGTCGCGGACGGGGACGAATCCCTGATCGTCACCGCTCCTACAGGTGCTGGCAAGACGGTGATCGGAATGATGGGAGTGCTGCGGGCGATCCTGACGAAGGGCAAGAAGGCGGCGTGGCTGGTGCCGCAGCGATCCTTGACCGCAGAATTGGACCGGGAGCTGGATGCTTGGCGCGCCCAGGGGATCAAGGTGGTGGCCCTCTCCGGGGAGGGTGCAGCAGACACCCAGCGGACGAAAGATGCAGACCTGTGGGTCGCCACCACAGAGAAGTTCGAAGCGCTATGCCGCACCTCCTCGATGCGCGAGACCATCGCTGAAATCGACACCATCGTGGTCGATGAAATCCACCTCCTCGGGGACCCCTCCAGGGGGGCGGTCCTGGAAACACTCCTGGCACGGGTTGGGGCAGAGCGCCTCCCCGTGCGCATCATCGGATTGTCCGCCACGGCAGCCAACGCGGCCTCGGTGGCGGACTGGCTGGAAGCGGACCTGGTGCCCATCACCTGGCGCCCAACCCGGCAGACCCAACAGATGCTGATGATTCCAGCCGACACCAAGAACGCAGACGCCCGCCACCGCAACCGGGTGTGCTCCGTGATTGTCGATGAAGTCGCGATCAGCGGCGGCTCCACCATCATCTTCAGCGGCACGAAAGCCAAGGTCCGTTCCACGGCACTCGCCGTCGCCCGGTCCAGAGGAGTGGACGTGTCGGGGGTGGATACGGCGGATATTGCTGGGCTTCACCGCGTCACGCAGGAGGCCGGGGTGGGGGTGCACTACTCCGACTGGCCGCACAAGAAACAGGCCGAGAACGACTTCCGGAACCACAACACCGACGTCCTGGTGGCCACTAGTACCCTCGCGGCTGGAGTGAATCTGCCTGCCCGGGCGGTGATCGTCCGGGACACCACTATCGGCCCAGCCTGGATGGAAGTGTCCATGGTCCAGCAAATGTTCGGGCGCGCGGGCCGTGCGGGCAAAGAACCCGAAGGGTGGGGGTTCCTCATCGCAGACCCCAACGAGGTCGGGTATTGGCGCAAGACGCTGGCTGAGGGGTACGCCATTAAGTCCGGCATCGTCAGCAACCTGGCCGACCACCTGCTTGGAGAGGTCGTCCAGCGCAACATCACCTCGCTGCATGAGGCTGAGCAGTGGTGGCAGCACACCTTCGCCCACCACGAGGGAGAGTCCGGCGCTGCGGCCTTGTCGCGTGCCAGGGAAACGCTCGACAACTTCGGGTTCGTGGACATCGACACTGAACAGGACCCGGCCAACCCGAGCATGGCGGCCACCCGCCTTGGGGTCATCACCTCCCGCATGATGATTTCGGTGCAGGACGCCAAGGGGGTCATCGCGACCCTGAACAGCAAAGACGCCCCACCCACACCCAAGAACGCCAACCAGGCCGAGGACCGACTCATCCAGGTGGTGGCTGAGCAGGCCCAGGCCCTGTCCGGGGCCCCTCCCGCCAGCGGCGATCAGGCGGGCATGGTTCGCAGAATCCTCGATAGCAAGGGCGACACCACCTCCCTGGGGCAGAACCGCCCCTCCGGGAGTGGGACGTCGAACCTACGGGGCGCCCAGGTGTCCCAGGCAGGCCTTTACCTGGCGCTGCGAGCACCGAAGGTGTTTGCCCAACGGGGCGGGCAAATCCTGGGGGTCAACAGAGCCCTGTTCAACCCTGCTATCTACGACTCGCCTCGAGTGTTCGCCTGGCTCGCCGCGATTGGGCCGCTGAAGGCCGTTCCGCCGTGGGCCTCGGCAGTTGCTCTCGACCTGAGGGCGAGGATCGCGTGGAAGTCGCTCCTACCTCGCCGGGGCGACGGGCGGCTCCTGTCCGCCTGCGAGCGCGCAGTACCCCGCACGCGTGCGGCCAAACTGGTGCCCGGCTTGTTCCACGAAGCCCGACAGGCCGGGGTGGTGGCTCCTGCCCAGCTCGGTCGGGCAAGCGCGGCTGAGGGCGTCTCCCACGAGCGCTTGAAGCAGGTGGCCAGCAAGTCGGTGCGCTTCGACAATGGGCAGTTCGACAAGGGCGTGGCCGCGTTCGTGGCCCTGGACGGGAAGAAGTGGGCCACGCTGAAAGCGGGGGAGAAGATCGGTGACCGCCTCGCGGTGGCGTTCCACCCGTCGGGAGACTCCTCCGGGACGGGCTGGCTGTCCACCGCAGCGATGGGGTGACCGACACTCACGACACCGCGACGCGCTCGACGCGGCTACGCCTACGCGATGGAGCTTACTCCACGCGCTATAATAGCAGCAGTATGACGCAAACACGTCCCCGTAGGCGAGGAGTGAAGACGTATCGCCGCCCGTCGCAGAACCCGCAAAACAGCCACCCGTAAACGGCGCGCCCCAGCACCCCCACCTGCCCCGCCAACCCCTAAAGGCGCAGAACAGGTACACGTGCTGGAAGTGCCCTACGAGGAACGCGCCATCGCGCAGAGCAACGGCGCCCGATACTTCACCGGGTACGGGTGGGTGCACGTCGGCCCGTCCCTACCCGAGGTGCTGAAGCGGTACGTGCCCGCCGCCTACTCCTGGGCCGAATGGGTGGGCCAGGACCTCTCCGGGAACCCGCCGCAAGGCGATCCCGAGCCGCACCCATTCACTGGAGAGATCACCCTGCGTACAGAGCAGCAGGAAGACGTGGACATGATCCGCCGCGCCCGCGAAGAAGGAGCACCCGAGTTCATCCTCGGTAACGACGTCGGCACCGGCAAGACAGCAGTGGCCGTCGCGGCAGCCAAGTCCCTGCCAGGCATCCGCAACATCCTGGTCGTGTGCCCCCTGGGTGTGGTGCCCGGATGGCGCTCACACCTACGCCGCATGGGCGACGGCGGCAAACGATGGGCCATCATCAACTACGAGTCCTCCAAGAAGCTCCTGGAGGCACCCGCGAAAGCCCGGGAGGCCAAGCGGACCCGCACGAAGAACCTGCACATCGCCCGGGAGGGCAAAGCGAAGGTGCAATGGGACCTGGTGATCACCGACGAGTCCCACGCCCGAGGAAACCCAGAGTCCCAGCAGACGATGGTGCTGGATCGCGTCATAGCAGGCCCCGGCAGAACACCCGCGTTCGTGCTGAACCTGTCCGCCACCGCAGGGTCGAACCCCGCGCAACTGTCGTACCTGCACCGGGGCATCGCCTGGCGGACAGGAAACCCCCCACGACGCACCATCACCGCCGACGAATACGTGCACTGGTGCGAGCGCAACGGCGTCAAAGTCACCAGAGGCGGTTTCGGAAACCGGCTGACGTGGGACCGCAACGGCGCCGATCTAAAGAAAATGCACATGCTCCTGTTCAAGGGAGAACCACGCTGGGGCGTGCGCCGCACCCCTCCATGGGACGAGCCCCAACGCATCCCCCTGCCGGTCGAGCTCACGCGACCCGAGCGGGTGACCTACGAGGAGGAATGGGCCCGCTTCAAGGACGCCATGGAGCACCTGGAACGCATCCGCGAAAAGTCCGCCTCTCAGAACGGCAACGTGGGCAAAGCCCTCAGCGAAGCAAGTGCCCAAGGCCGCGCAGCGCAGGTCCGATATCGCCAAAAAGCGGGCCAGATCAAGGCCAGAGGAACAGCCTTGTTCACCAAGGAACTCCTCGCCAAAGGCCGCCAAGTGGCAATCTCATGCGAGTACATCGGCACAGTCGAAGCCGTCCGTGAAGCGCTCGCAGCATCAGGGATCGAGGCTGCCGAGTTCACGGGACAGAACCGGAACGAGCGGGAGTCGCATCGAGTGGCGTTCCAACGCGGGGAAGTGTCGGTCATTATCTTCACCCCCGCTGAAGGGTTTGACCTGCACGCCAACGACAGCGGTGTACAGGGAGCCTCAAGGGTGCCGCGGGCGATTGTGGTGGCCGAGCCGCGCTGGTCCCCGAAAAAGGCGCTGCAAGTGGAAGGACGTTGCCATCGCGATCACCAGTTGGCTCCGGTGTACTACAGCTACGCCGAAGACACCGTGGATGAGAAGGTGATCTCGGCATCACTCGCGGGGATGCGGGACACTAAGGTCCTCATGGGAGACTCAGTGGCCCATTTCGCTAGCCTCAGCCAGGCGCTTGGGGTTCCGCTGGTGCTGTCGGACTAAGGCCGTGGCGAGGCAGTCACCCTTGGCGGGCGGCTCGATCCCGTAGGGCGCGAGCGATGAAGTACGGGGTGTCGGCAGTGATGGTTAGCAGGTCGTTGCCCTGGGGGTCGTGAGCATGCCAGTCCACTTGGTAATGCGGGTACAGAGGATGCCCTTTGGGGTCGCTAGGGATGGTGGTGTTCCATGGCCATTCAGCTACGGCGTAGCCGATGATCCCTTCGGGGGTGGTCACGGTGAGTGTGGGGAGTCCGTTGCACCGGCCGCATGCTGGTGTGGAAGAGGAGAACTCGAGGACAAAATCCTGCCCGGGACTGACGCTGCTCTGGTTGGTAGTGATAGTTTCACCCCCATGTTTGCGTTGCAACATGCTACCATGACTATGGTGCGAACGCCCCGCTGTGCAGGCCGAAAGGAGCACAAATGCGTGACCGCGGGTACCGAGACGACCATCGGTATGACGGACGGAGCGAGGACGACTTCGAAGACGTCATCAAGACCCTGGTCTACGTGGGTTTCGGGATCGTGGGAATCCTCATGATCGCGGGATTCCTAGACGCCCAATTCGGTTGGGGGCTACAAGACTGGATCATCGGCAAGTTCAACGAACTCGTTGGTGGAGAGGGATGATCTGCCACCGGGACCGTCACAGCGGCGCCGCCAAAGTGATTGTTTACGCCCCGGTAGACTGCTATGCTGAAAATAGAGAGAAAGCCATCCCGTATAGTCACTTGAGGAGCAGTTCACCGTCATGAGCGAAGGGGCAAGCCACGACCTGCCAGACCATGAACTGGCAGTGCTCGGCGCAGGCATAGAAGGAGAGGAAGCCTGGGCGCTCATCTCCGAGACGCTCACGGATAGAGACTTCGCAACTCCTGCTCATGCGGAGCTGTACGCAATCCTTCAACGTGGCGAGGAAGAGGGGTGGAGGGGCGACCCCATTCTGACCGCCCAAGCTCTTCGGGAGGCTGGCCATGACGGCCATGCCATCGTCTCTGCGGCTTCCACAAGCGCCGCACCCACTACGGCACTTGCCACATACTTCACGGCGTTGCAAGAGAAAACCTTTCAGCGCGACGCCGATAGGGAAGCTCGCCGAACCCAGCGGGCCCTTGAGGACTGCGACGATCACCAAGAGCGGCTTGCTCTTATCACTGAGCACCAAGAAGCGCTGTGGGCACTGTCGGACAGAGCTACCGGAGAACCGTGGACTTCGGTAGGGGACATCCTGAAAGACGTTGAGCAAGGCGACACAAGGCTGGTTGCGACTCTGCCCACTGGGTTCCCGGACTTGGATCGGGTTCTGCAAGGCGGATTTCGCCAGAGCCAGATGGTGGCCATTGCAGGACGTCCCTCTATGGGAAAGTCAACAATCGCCGTCGACCTGGCCCGCTACGCGGCGTTCCGACGCGGTATTCCTGGCCTGTTTGTCTCCCTGGAGATGAGCAAGGAGGAGCTGGGTGTTCGCATTGTCGCAGCAGAGGGCTCCATTCCGATGAAGGCTCTAATCGAAGGGGACCTGGACGAGGCCGATCAAGAGACCGTGGCCAGGGTTCGTGACCAGCTGGAGGATTCCCCGCTCAGCGTCTTGGATGCAGCCGAGAGCTCCTGGGGGAGCATCCGCGCAGCGATTACTTCAGCGCATCGGCGGGAAGGCATTCAGTTTGCCGTCATCGACTACCTCCAACTCGTGTCCCTGGAGGACAAGGCGAAATCTATGGGGCGACAGGAAGAGGTGAGCACCATCTCGCGGGGAATCAAGCTGTTGGCCAAGAGGCTCGGAATAACCATCTTCGCTCTGTCGCAACTCAACCGCGGCGCCGAGCACCGACCGGGACAAGTGCCGCAGATGAGCGACCTACGTGAAAGCGGCAGCATAGAGCAGGATAGTGACATCGTGACCCTGGTGCATCGTCCCGATGTGTACGACCAGATGTCCGAGCGCGCTGGGGAAGCAGACCTCATTGTCGCCAAGCAGCGCAACGGCCCAACTGGCACCGTTGCGTTCTCGTTCCAAGGCCACTACTCGAGGTTCATGTCGTTGGCGTACACGAGCGACGCCGCGAATGAACCATACCCAATGGCGTAACGGGTGTTACCGTCGATGGCCATCAGCGAAGACCCCGAAGAGGCAATAAGCCGCGCCCGAACCGCAGCGAGCGAGTACGACCAGGCCAAGGATGAGTTCGCTCGTTCCAGCGATGCCCGTATCGCCAGCATCAACGAGCTTAGGGACTATGGCGTCTCCTGGGCCAAGATCGGGCGCATATTTGGAACCAGCCCACAGGCAGCCATGTATGTCAGCGGGCACGCCAAGCGGACCACGGCCAAGCCGAAGGCGAAGTCCAGAACCAAGAAGTAGCCCGCATGCCTAGTTCCCGAACGGGTTCAGACGAGAGAACACGCCCCGTTTGGGCTTGGCCTCCTGGGGCTCAATGTCATCGGGCGCGTCAGGCTCGTCCGACTGATTCTGGGCGCGTATGTAGGCGTTGCGGATCGAGATGATCCCCACGGCGAAGATGAAGCAGATGATGATGCCGACCACGATGATGACCTTGCCAAGGTCCTGAATGAGGTCGACCGGAATCATCGTCACCAGTAGCCCGAAAATGAACAGGGCAACCCCGGCAAGGAAATAGTAGAGCAAAGGCTGGGGGCGCCCCTTGAGCGGCCCAATAGGGATTTCCCGGCGCCACATGAAGGAGGCCTGCACCCGATCAGGGGCAGAACTGACTAGGAGTGGGTCGTCCTTGGAGGTTCGCGTGTCCTCGACCTCGGCATATGCGCCCTGGTGGAGCATCTGGTCTTTCAGGTCCGCCAGCAGAGTCCGTATCTCGGTGGGGGGTAGGTCGGCCCCCATGAGGCCGTTGATGAGTGGGGCAGCTGTGGGGTAATGCCGGATGGCGTCGGTGAGATCATCAATGAGTCCGTTGAACTCGGTTGCCTCTTCCCCCTCTTGGTCGTACCGGGCAAGGAACTCGCGGTCGCGGGCTTTACGTTCGGGGGAGCCGAAGTAGGCCTCGACGGTGTAGCGAAGAACGGGGAAACGCTCGGCAGCGGCCTGGAATCGTTCTTCGGACACGTCCCCCCAGTATGTGGTCCCGTCGACAGTGGTGTGGCGATAGAGGCTGCCGTTGGTTGGAGGCGACTCGTCGCCGGGGTGGGCGGGACTCATAAAGGCTCCTGCGGTCGCGGGTTACATGCTATGCTGATAGTGTCATGAGCAGCATCGAAAAACCATCTGTTATCGAAGTACTCTACCATGCTGCCCACAAACCAGACTTGAGTAAGAAAGTCCCATTTGGCGAGGGTTTCTGCGGGAGGTGCCATCAACGAAAGCGGGTGGCTGAAGCGTCCAAAGTGCTCAGTAGCAGGTTCGGATCGTGGGACTGGATCACCCCAGATACGGAAAGCAAACGTCGATTCCTGTGTCACCCCTGCGCCTGGTCATATCGAGAGACAAGGCTACGTCGCTACGCCACTCTGATCCGTAGGGAGGGGGGAGCGGTGCATCACCCCACAGGACCCGAGTTGCGGCAGGTGTTATCTGGCCCATTACCGCCGACCGTAGCGATTCTTCTGCCAGTGGCCGGAAAGAAAGCTGTCGCCCCGATGGGAGCCTGGGGGTTGATCGCTGCCGACCACGGGCGCATGGAGTGGACCAGAGGTCTAGCGAAATCCCTCGGGAGACTGATGATCCTCAAAAGGCTGGGGGCCTCAGAAACAGCCCTGGCAAGCCCCGAAATCCCGGGGCAACTGATCGACTCGCTCCCCCCGGAAGAGTGGCTTCGTGCGCACGAGGCTTGGCGGGCACTGGCCCCCCTGCGTAGTGACAAGACAGTGCTTCCTGCGCTACTGCGCCTAACGAGAGAGACAGTGTGATGGTTACAGACAATCTCGGGTTCGGGTGGCCCACCCCGATGACAGACGAAATGCTCCACGAAAGCCTCCTGCCACCCTTGCCGACACCCGAGGAGTCCATTGCTGAGCGGCTGGCGATGCTGGCACATTTGAGCTTCGACCCAGACGTATGGGGGCCGGGCAGTGGCCGCCTGGCGCACTACTGGACAGCGTTTGGCAACAGGATGGGGTCGGCCACCAACGAGATCACCGTTGCTACATGGTGGGAGGCGCTAATGACCGACCTGCCGGGAATTGCGCTGCGTGACCTGGACTTACTGCACGAGAAAAACTTGCTGATTCGCCCCACTAGCCTGCCCGGCACGTCGGTCGATGATGATGAAGTCCTGACCGTGCTGCGCACCCACACATTGGAACTGCGGGACCGGACCAGACGATGGGCCAAAGAACGCCGGGACCTGCGGGCCGCGGAGACAGCTGCCGAGGAGGAAGGCTGAGACGATGCGGACTATCGCCTATAGCGGAGCACTGCGAGCGCGATCCTCAATTGCCCATGGGGACAAGCCGTCTGGCAACAGCCACCCGTTTCGCCGCGAGACGTTCATCTTGCCGAGCGGGAAACGACTCGCGGCGGTCCCCGTTATCTCCGGGGGAGCGGTACGAGGCTCACTGCGCCGTACCGCTGCTGCGATGACCCAGCAGGCCATCGCCGGGGACGGGACGTTGCCGCACCCGGTAGTGCACGCGTTACGTACCGGGGGGAGCCTGCGCGAGACCCGATCCAGCGGCGAGGTTCTCACCGGGGAGAAGCAGGCGATCCTGCGGGACGCGATCCCGATGTTCGGAGTCTTCGGGCTGGCCGCTGGGGGCAGGTTGATGTCCGGGCGGCTTCAAGTGGGCAAACCGCTGCCCGTAGCCAAGGAGACGTTGTTCCTGTCGGAGCACTACGGGGTGGACTTGCAGGACTACACCCCTCCCTCGATCTGGCAGGTGGTACAGAAGGAGACCTACACCCGCAACGCTGACGTGGACGACTCCGAAGCCCAGATGCTCATCGACGACGTGGAAGCAGCAGAACGAGACCTGCCCAGGGGGTCGGGGAACATGATCTACACTCACGAAACAGTCAGCCCCGGCACCCTCCTGTTCCACAGCATCGTCCTCGACGCCGGAACCCCCGCCGAAGTGAGCTTCTTCGATGACCTGATCGCCTCCTGGTCCCGCCGCGCCACCATTGGTGGACAGACAGCGAAAGGACTCGGAAGGGTGGACCCCGAGTACACCCGGTCCTCCTACGACATCCTGGGCAACGAGACCCCCGACGAGGCGCCACAGGCATGGCGCGACCACATGCACCAGCGGGACGAGCAGGTGCAGGAAGTGCTCACATGGCTGTGAGCCTGCACGCCGAACCCGGCCACGTACCGTTTACGGTGACTGCCACCCTCCGGTCAGGTGCGGGCTGGGACCGTCCCTATGGCCTCGACCTGGCAGGCATCCTGGCCGCGCACCTGAGGCGCGTAGAGAAGGCCCGCTTAGAGCAGGACGACCAACTGGTGGCCACGCCGCCAGAGGACACCACTGATGCCGTGGCCATAGACCTAGACCTCCCGCTGGCGCGCTGCACTACCGGCCCAGACTGGCACTGGGCAGCCACCTGCGCTATTCCCGTAGCCGCAGAAGACGATCCAGAGACGCACATGTTCTACCGCACCACAGACTCCTCCTGGTCTGAACGTGCCGCCACCCGCCCACTGCCCTACTTCAGCCCCAAATCTGGCCCATATCGAGACGTCATGGTCCCCTCCTCGATCACCATGTGCCCTGCCATCACCTGGCACGGGATCGGAGACCTCGCCGCCGTCGCAGAAGCCGTCCGCCCCATCTGCTTCATCGGACGCCGACGCAACGCCGGAGAAGGTGAAGTTCTCCGCTGGGCGGTGGAACAGGCACACCCGGACGACCCGGGCCGCTTCATCCACGCCGACCCCGACAACGCGATCCTGCGCCCATGCCCCACCGAATGCGCCGAAGCCCTCGCCGTGGACTACCGCCTGGGCTGGTACGCCATCCGCCCCCCATCCTGGCACCCCGACCGCCTCACCGAACTCGCCATGACCGCAGAGCCGGAAGACTCCTGGTTCGACTGAAAGGACCCCCATGAGCGTGAACCTGAAGCGCTCGCGGTACGCCCCACGCCTTCCCACCCTGGAAGATCAGTCCCTGGAGATGCTAGAGAAGTGGATGAGGCAGTGGCCCACCCCCTGGGTGTCGATCTCCGGAGGCAAAGACTCCCTCGTAGCTCTCCACCTCGCGCGCCGCATCAACCCCGACGTGCCGGTCGCGTTCTTCGACTCCGGCCTGGAGTTCCCCCAAACCCTGCGCTACATCGACGGCCTTGCCCGAGCGTGGCACCTGGACCTGCACACCTACCACGCTGACCCGCACCCGCTGGACATCATGGAAGCCAACGGGGCCTGGGAACACGGACGCCCCTACACCCCGGGCGCCATATCAATGCACGAGTCCCTCATTAGCCAGCCTCTAGCAGCCGCGCTACGCGACCTCGGCCCGGCCTGTATCTACGGTGTACGCGCCGACGAAGCCGAGAACCGGCGCATGTACCTCACCCGCGCTCGCGGACAGGTCACCAAGCGCGCCAAGGACGGAACCGTCCTGAGCGCCCACATCTCCCCCGCCTGGCGGTGGTCCTCCGAGGAGGTGTTCGCCTACATCGCAAAGCACGACCTTCCTTTGAACCCGGTGTACCGCCAGCAAATGGAGCTGGGAGTGCCAGAACACCGTGCCCGCGTGGGGCTCATCATCGACGGGTGGTCTCTGGAGCAGGGCAGGTGGGCAGTAGCTCGAGCCCTGGCCCCCGACGAGTGTCGTCGCATTGAGGCAGCGTTGCCTTACTTGGCTGAATGGCGGTAGCAGGGCACAGAGAAAAAGGGGGCAGCCACCTCGGACGGGTGACTGCCCCTGAGGGGTAGTTGAGGTCAGCGGTGGAAGCTGCCGCCGAACGCCGGAGCAGCCGGTCCACCCTCGGCGGCGGACTGGTCGTCCTGTTCGCCGCCACCCTCGGGCTCGTGCGTCCCCTTGTCGTCCTGAGCTTCGGCTGAGGGCGTGGGCTCCTCTTTCGCCTTGCTCTTCTTCTCCGTGGGGTTGAGCCGTTCCTTGGCGACTTCAGGGGAAACCTTCTGGTACACCTGTGCCGCCTGCTCAAGCCGCTTGTTGTACTGCTGGTCGAGCCGCTCCAACTCGCGCTCGCCCTCATCAGACACGTCGAAGGTGTAACGCTGGCTCTTGCCGGTGGGGGAGCACTTGGCCGGGATTGTGCGATGAACCCGGCGCGTGGCCTCGACCTTCTTGCCCTTGGTGGCGAGAAGCACGTCGTCCAGGCGAGACTGAACTGCAACCATGAGTGGTGTACCTTTCGGGATTGACGGCGGTGTTATCAGAGTAGCACTCTGAAGGAGAAATCTGGACTGATGGTGCGGTGAAATAGCCTATTCGGTAGGCGATAGCCAACTACAACTCGAGAGCACTGTGCCTCACATTTGCACGACCATCAGGTATGTAGCCCCGAGGACATACACGACCAGTAGGGCCCCGAATAGCCCTTCGCGCAGACTGTTCGTATCTCCGAGAGCCGGGACGCGAAAGTAGCCGTTGTCTTGCCACACGAGTTTGACGACGGCCCCGAGAACCGGCACCCGAAGGAGGGCCTTGGGCGGCGCAGGATTCCACGGCCACAACCACGGCACCCCCTGAGTGGTGAGCCCATCTCCGAGGCAGTGGATGAACGCCCCGAGTCCCACAGCGAACGGGAGCCAAGACCACTGGTAGTCGAGGAAGTAAGTCGCAGCCCCTGCGGTGGCAAGGGAGATGATCCACGGCCCGACAGTGGTGTTGAGGATGCTGCCACGCCTGCCGGGACGGATGTGTAGCGCCTTAATGGCGAAGGCGACAAGGAAGACTGCCATGATCCCGGCCCCGATGGCCGTAGTACGTCCCCCGACTTCCATCGTGGGGCGGGAGGCGAAGAAGGACAGTACTGCCGCGGCTATCACCCCCAACAGGGAGTGGGTGAAGTGGCGGTGCCCGCCTGATGCTGACTCAACTCCTCGACATAGCAGGTTGGTCACCGGGGGGAGACTGTGGGCGATGGTGCCGTTGTGGTGATCCATGTCTGGCACAAGGGCAGCCCCGGCACTCATTACCACACCGGCCAGCAGAGCCCCCGGAGGGAAGTCCATGAGGCCAATCCCAAGGGGAATCTGTGTGCCGAGCAGGCTCGCTGGTACTGCTGCGGTACTCGTTAAAGCTATCCATCCAGCGGCGCCAGTGAGCGCATGGGTATACCCTTGCACGCCTTCCCTCCATGCTATTTGCTTCGCGTAGGTGCTATACTAGCAGACGCGTTCGCAAACAAGCGTTGAGGGCTTCAGGAAGTCTTGCGCTTGACTGTCACATCAGTCACGAGCTTGGTCTTGGGGAGCTTCTTCGCCCCAGAAATGAAGTCCTTCAAGATCGGAGCAGGACGGAAATGCACCCGAGCCGACTTCTTCGCCCGCATCTGCTTGCCGGTGGCGGGATTCCTGATCATCCGGGAAGGAACCACCTTGGCGGTCAGGCTGCCAAAGCCGAAGATCGAGACCCGGTGACCATCGGCCAGCGCACGCGTCACGCGATCCTGCATGAGGTGGACAATCTGCTCCGCCTCCCGACGCGAAAGGTCTGTGTCTTGAGAGACGGCATTGATCAGATCGGCTCGTGTAAACGCCATGACGGAAAACCTCACTCGAATAGGGGAATGTGGCACAAGTGTATCGAGTGTAGAACCGGAAAACCCTGTACTGAAGGAAAACCAGCAGCGAGGCCCTCCCGCCCAACATCAGAGGCAACACCAATGTCAGACCCCGCACATAGGGTCATCGAAAACGCCCACCCGACAGGAGCATCAAACCAGTGACATCACCAAAACTGGCTGGAGCCACCGACCACGGACGCATGTATGCCCGCACCCGGGGAGGGCCCCTCGAGGTCCCCTCGATCACCACAGTGCTAGACGTCCTCAACCAGCGCATGGAGTGGTGGGAAGCCCGATGCGCCGTGGACGCCGCCTGGGACTGGGCCCACCGCATCGTCGAAATTAAAGCTAACCCGGGGGACTGGCGCACCGAGCGCAAGGCTAAGGACTGGATGCGTAACGCTGCCGAACGCGACCGCGACGATGCGTCCGCTCGCGGGGATTGCGTGCACGACTATGCCGAAGTGTGGGCACTACACACCCTCGGCAAAGCCACCACCAATGACGTGGAGGAACAGCGGAGCGCCTGCGAGCGCGCCGGGGTGTTGGACTACATCCACCACTTCCACCGGTTCTGGGACGACTGGCAGCCCACGGTGGTTATGCCCGAGGCGACCGTATGGAACACCGAAGTGGGGTATGCGGGCACAACTGACTTGCTGTGTCAGGTGCAGGTGCAGGGCCGCACGGTGAACGTGGTGGGCGACTACAAAACCAAGCGGTCCCTGTATAAGCGCAACGGTCAGCCGAAGGCCCAGGACCTGAGGGACTACACCGGGATGCAGCTCGCTGCGGCAGCGTACGCCGAAGAAGTGTGGGTGCCGGGGCAGGCTGAAGACGGGTCGCAGGATTCATGGAAGCAGATGGATTTCGGGGCAGAGGTGGGGGTTGGGATCGCGGTTGCTCCTGACGGGTATGTCGTGCGCCAGTACGCGATCCACCACCCGCCTATGTGGGAGACCTTCAAAGCGCTACGTAGTGCGTGGGAGTTCTCCGCACAGGGGCCGAGGATGATGAGCGGGAAACTCGGGGGGCCTGGGGAGTTGCGCCTGCCGGATGGGGGAAATGTCAGTGCCGTGGCGTAGTAGTGGAGAGTGGGTCTTCGGTTGGTCCGATGACGCAAACGTGCTATACTGAGAAGGTCGTTTCACGAGAGAGAGGCACACAATGAATCCCCTGAACCCGGACCAGTTGCCAGACAAGAACGCCCAGTTCATTGCCTATGGCTCGCCCGAGCGTGTTGCCGACCCGTTTGGCGGGGAAGACCCGCTCAGCGTCCGCCCGCAAGTGTTCGTGCGCTACTACCGAGGCATCAAGATCAAGGAGCTGGCCGCACCTCGCAGCGGGGCAGCCGACACTGTGAAGGTCGTCTTCGACCCGGAGTCTGTTGGCTTGTCGAACGAGTTCAGCGCTTATATGAACAGTGACGACCCGGTGGTGGAGTACCTGCGCAGCCAAGTTGAGGCGGGCGCGCCCGTCGATGTGGGTTTGGAGTACGTGCGCCGTAAGAGGACGAAGGACACCAAGGAAGAGATTTCCCCCGTCGTGCCCATTCATGCCCTCCGGGGCGCGAACGCGGCTGACGGGTCCGGTGACAACTCGACCATGATGGGCGCCGCTGGGAAGAACGTGCGCAGCGTGGTCGGTCTGATCAACGGCAGGCGCAGCGCCAACGGTGTCTCAGACCCCAGGGAATGGAGACTGCTTGTCTCCAACCGCAAGGGCGACCTGCCTCCGGCAGGCTGGAAGGCGCTGCTGGACCGCGAGGACTGGACCAAGGTGGGCGCCATTGTTCCCAAGAGCGACCCTCCCGCAGGCACCGCCCAGCAGCCGCAGCAGTCCGGCGCGGGCATCGACATGAACGTGCTAGCGAAAGTGGTGCGTCATGAGGCGCTACAAGCGCTGAAAACTTACGGCGAGGACCTGCTGCGTCAGGACGCCGCCGAACAGGGACAGCCCACCTCCCGCGAGCCATCCTTCGCCGTCGAGGGTAAGCCGTGGAACACGCGGGTGAACAAGGACCACCTCAACCTCGGTTCCTACCTGGTGACCGGGGAAGGGCACGCGCTGCGGTGGGCCTACCGGCACCTGCGCACCATCGGAGACGACACCCTGGTCGGGGACCCGAGCATTCGGTGGGAAGCCGCCCAGGAACTGGCGGATGCGACTCAGCAGATCGCAGACGGGGTGCAGGCAGCCGCCTACAACGGTGAGGTTCGCGCCGACCGCACGTCCGCGTCGTTCACCGAGGCTGTGCGGTGGGTGCGGTTCCACGTGGAGGAAACCTACCCGTTCGGGGTGGATGAGGACTTCGACTACGAAAACTGGTTCTCCCGCGTGGGACGGGCAGCCACCGAGTCCATGACTCAGGCTGAGACCAACGCGTTCGCGTTCCTGGAAGCGCGCAACCCGAAGGCCGCCCAGCAGAGCGAGAACACCGCCAGCGCCGAGGCTACGGAAGGGGCAAAGGGCCCCGAGGACTCTGAGGCTCCCACGGATGAGGCGGACAAGGAGCACGTTCTGGAAGCGTTCCTGCAAATGCTCACCCAAGGGTGGGAAGACAAGGACCGCATCCTTACTCTCGCCCGGGAAGCCAGCACCAAGGGCCTTATGGATGCCGTGGTGTGGGCGAACCCCCGGGAGGGAGCCTTCGCCACCTCCCCGTTCGACGGAGGCCAAGAGTTCAGCATCAGCACCCTGACCAAGCGCCAGTACGAGCTCCTGAACCAGGCCGCCCAGGCAGAAACGCCCACGGATGGGAACGGGCAGAACCAGCAAGAGAAGGCGCCTCAGGACGCCCAGGAGACCATAGCCTCACCGCAGCAGCAGTCTCAGGGTGGGAGCAACGTGCAGCACATCGCTGCTGCCCTGTCTCGAGCGACCAGCAGCGACCAGATCGGCACCATCTACCGCGAGGTCCGCGACAATAACCTGCTCACCAGCACCGTTGAGGTCAAGCGCGGCACCGGAACATTCGGCATCACCCCCGTACCCCCGGGTACCGACCCGGAGGCCGAGCCCATGGCGTTAGGAGACCTGTTCGACGCCCTCCGCGCGGCCCTGGCCAACAGCAACGACACCAGCGACGGCCAGGCCACCCAGCAAGAAGCCGCCCCAGCCCAGGACGGCGACCCTCAGCAGCAGGACGCGCCCGAGGGCACTCTCTCGCCGCAGGGGGAACCTGCCGAAACACCGCCCGGGGACGGGGCCCTGGCTCAGCAGATCGCAGACCAAGCGGCACAGACGACCACGACGGACGACCTGAAATCCTTCCTAGCCCAGGCGAACGAGCAGGGCGTCGCCAACGACGAAGTGACCATCAAAGGCACCTCTGGCCCGCTGCACGCCTACCTGGAGTCCCAGGTGAAACGTGTCAGCCGAGCCGGGAAGTAACCGCCGCAGAGCACCGCCACAGCACAAGAAGGGGGATGCGTGAAGCAGGGCAAGCCACTCCAGCGCAAGACACCACTACGAGCCAAGAAGCCCATGCAGCAAGGCACCACCTCCCTGCGGCAGCGAACCCCACTGAAAACCCAGCGCCCCGGGCTCTCCCGCCAGCCCGGAGCCCTGGGTCGGGGCAACACCGACCCCATCACTCGAGGCAAGGGTTTGCAGCGCTCGCAGCAGCGCAAACCGACACCGCCGAAGGTGACGACAACGGAGCGTCGCACCCGCAAGTTGGTGGCCGCTCGCTCTGATGGGTTCTGTGAGAAGTGCGGCACGCCGGGGGCGACGGATATGGCGCACAGGATCAGCAGGGGAGTGGGCGGGGGTTGGGAGTGCGAGAACATCCTGCACCTCTGCCGCCCCTGCCACACCTACGACCACCAACACCCCCGCATCGCCTACCAAGGAGGCTGGCACCTGCGCAGCACCCAAAACCCCGCCACAACCCCCGTCTGGCTCCACCACAACGGAACAACCGCCCTCGCCACACTCAACAGCGACGGCACCATCACCTGGGCCACCCCCCACGAGGACCCCGAATGACCCAAGACCCCGACGTGGGCCGCGCCGTACACGCCGTCCACCAATCCACCCCCGACTTCCTCATCACCGCACTGGAATCCCAAGGCCTCCTGGGAACCATGCTGGAACGCCTCCAAAACAGCCTCGGAGGCCGCCCCCTCAACACCATCCCCACCAACGAACTCTCCCGCATGGCCCACGAGGCAGTCAGCGAGACCCTCGGCATCCCCACCACTGAAGAAAGCGACCTCCCCTCACCAAGCAAGCACCGCGCCACCCCCACAGAGGAGCACCTCATGGCCCGCGTCTCGCGCGCGACGGAATCCTGGCAAGAAGGGTCCATTACCGCCGCTCAGGCTCTTACTCGAATAGAGGAAATCACCCAGCCGGACAGGCGATAATGCGCTCACTGTTGAGCACAAACTTGCTATACTAGAAAACGGTGGCTGCAACTGCAATCACCGTAGGTAGAGCCCGAATAGGACGGGACGAGCAACAAGGAGAAACATCATGGCCGGAGACGAAATCACCCTTACGGTGCATGGCAATCTGACCGCAGACCCCGAGCTGCGATTCACCCCCAACGGCACCCCCGTGGCCAACTTCGACGTGGCGTCAACACCACGCTCCTACGACCGACAGAACCAACAGTGGCAGGACGGGGAAACGACCTTCCTCAAATGCACCGCTTGGCGCGACCTGGCAGAGAACATTGCAGAAAGCCTCGCCAAAGGAAACCGCATCAGCGCCACCGGCAAACTGGTCACCGAAACGTTCCAGACTCGCGAAGGGGAGAACCGGCGAGCGCTGAAGCTCCAGGTCGAAGACGTCGGCGCATCCCTACGTACCGCGACAGCACAGATCACCCGCGCAAAGCGCGGACAAGGTGGACAGGGAAGCCGACAAGCTCCCACGCAACAGCAGAACGAGGCGAGCAACGACCCGTGGGCCGCAGCCACCGCTGACGCCCCCACGCAAAACACCGATGACCCGTGGGCCGCAGCGAGCGCGAGCGACCCCTGGGCCTGACGTGCTGGTGTGGCCACGGAGTCATTGCGTGGTCACACCAGCCTCCCGGGCGAGGGGCAAGAGTGGGGAGATTGATGGAGCTGGTAGGCGATCGAGGAGCAGCATGAGCAAGAGCAACAACGGCGCAGCCATCAAAGCGAGGAAGCTCGCCAGAATCCTCCTGCGCGCCCTCGTCTATCTCGCCCTCCCCATCCAACTCGCAGCCCCCTTCCTCTTCACCCCATCGGGCCTCGACTTCTACAAAGCCCACCTGACCTACCCGCTAGTTCCCCTTATCGTCCTCATCACGATGCTGAGCTACGGGTACGCCAACTACGCACGCACCCACCCCCCGAAAGACAAACGAGGACGCCCCCGCCGACCCGCGCGCCCCCCGAAAGTAGCGCTGAAACGAGTCGTGGCAGACGCGGCTGACATCACCGCCAACCTCGACCACCTCCCATGGCGCATCATCTACCTTCTGGGCTACGCCGCCAGCATCATCGTTCCACTGGTCAAACCCATCACCGTGACCGACCTGCAAACAGTGGCGCAAGAGCCTCAACCACTCCTGATCTCAGCAGGAGTCCCGGCCCTGTTCGCCCTGATACTCCTGGGGCGCATCGCCTCGATCATGCGCGCCCGCATGGGTTGGATCGAAGAGATGTACGCCATCGCCCGCGACAGCTTCGAATACAAGCCCCTCCCCGAACGAGGGACCCCCACTCGCCGCCAGCGAATCACAGCTACGCCACACCTGGCCATCGACGTGCGGCGATGGAAAACCCTCACAGAGGGGGACACGTTCTTCGTGTGGGTGCCAGAGAAACTCTCTGCGGCAGACCAGAAGACCTGGGACGAGTTCTCAGTGAACCTCGAGGAGAAAATGCCCCGCGAGGAGGAGTGGCGAATCCGCACTGCGGGGCAACGAGGACGCGGAGCCATCGTCGGACCAGCGAACTACCCACGAGCCATCCTCTGGGACGGCGAATATGACCCAGACCCACTCACGTTCCACCTCGGGGACAACCTGGAGACAGGGGCCCACTACACACTGACCCTCAATGACACCAGCCCACATCTAGCCGTCAGTGGCGGCACGTCTAGCGGCAAGACTTCCGGCGCGGAGATCATCGCTGCTCAGACGCTCGTGACCCCGATGCCCTGGGACCCGACGCTGTACGGGCAGGTTCACCTGGTGGACCCCAAGGGCCCTCTCGCGCAGCGATGGGCGGGCCGTCCGGGCGTGGTCGTGTCGAATGGGCAAGATGACTCGGCAGTGGACCCGTACGTCTACAACGACGAAGGGGACGTCGAGTGTGAGAAGACCGGCGTCATGGTGATGGCTGAGCATCTTCAAGAGATCGAAGACGAGCACCAGCGCCGGGGGAGGGTCCTGTCACAGTACCCGGATGCGGCCACGTGGGTGTCCCTGCCGGATGAGGTCAAACGCGAGGAGAAGTTCTTCCCCCTTGTGGTGATCATGGACGAGTTCATCGACCACACCTCGGGCCAGCGCGGGAAAAGTACCCGCGTGGAACTGGAGAACGAGGCGCGCGAGTTCATCGTCACCATGGCGGACTGGCTAGCCCGCAAGGCCCGCAACGTCGGCATCCACCTGATACTGATCGCGCAGCGGGCCAACATGAAGCTCATCGGGGACACCCTGATGACGAACATGCCCGTTCGTCTGGTGACCGGACAGATTGACGACTCGCAGTTGCAGACCATGTTCGCTCTACCAGCACGCGACGTTCCCAAACTCCCCTCGACACGACACGACCCCAAGACCGGCCAGACGAAGACAATCCCGGGCCGCGCTCGCATCCTGAACGCGCTGGGACAGAGCATCTACAAGATTCAGATCATGTACTTCGGAGGGGAATTCAACTCCGACACTCTCGACAAGTGGCTGCCTCGAGGGAAGAGGCCACCCAACGGTGACTTCTCCCTGCCGACCGGCACTCGGCCCCGGACGAAAGACGACTTCGACGACAACGGAAACGTGATCGAGGCGGCGAGCCCACAGGACGATGCGGGGCCCGCAGGCGAATCTCCTGAATGGCCTACACCAGCTGGAGCAGAAGACCCAGCGCCAGCAGAGGGAGAAGCCTCGCCCGAGCAGGGGGAACCGCCAGCAGCCGAAGACGAAACTGGCTCCAGCGCAGAGGATACCGAGGAGTCAGGAACCCCAGAACCCCCCTGGGACCCCGAACCAGCAGCCGCCCCCAGCCCCGAACAGCCAGGCATCTTCCCCGCAGCCGCCGACCCCACCAACGGGTGCACCGACTGCGGCACCACCTCCACCTGGTCCTGCCCCGAATGCGGTGCCAGATACTGCACCGACCACGGCGACCGCACGCCCAACCCGGACCCCGACGCCACGGGACGGTTCGTGTGCGGCCCATGCGCTACCAAGAATCCCATCACCCGTTCAGGCCTTGCCCCCATCCTCTCCGAGATCGTCACGAAAGCACGCCGCTACCGCCTCCACCACGAGGTGACCGTCAGCGATGACGAGGACGGTGCACACGGCAAGGTCCTCATCCGGGGCGAAGCCCAAGGCCCGAAGATCGTAGAAGTCGGCTCACACCGCAAGACACCCACCACACCCGACAAGGACGTGGACTACTGGGCCCGCTCTTCCTCCGGCACAGTCCACGGACTCGACGCAGCACAAGACCGCATCACCACGGCCATCTCCACATTCGTACGCAACCGCCAGGAGGTCACCACAGCAGGAGGGACAGAGGAATGACCACCGTGCAGCAAACAAAAGCAGCCCGAGCCCGCACCCGCAACCAGAACGCCGTCGCCCAAGCCGGGGGCCCAGGACACGTCCTCACGCCCGGAGACGTCCCCAGACACAAATGGCGCACCGACCTGGTAGACCCCATCCTCAGCTTCGTCGTCTACGGCGTCCCCGCACCCCAAGGGTCCAAAGAGTTCAAAGGGTTCCAGAACGGCAAGCCCATCCTGAAAGAACAATCAGACGGGCTCAAACCCTGGCGCAAAGCGGTCCGCGAAATGTCCCACCGCGCCATCCGCGACTACACCCACCGCACCGGCAAACGCTGGACCGCCCTCGACGAACCCGTCATGGTCTCCCCCGTAGTCACCATGCCCGCCAGTGACGCCGCCAAAGCCCGAGGAGACGTGTACGCCACCGGAGTGCCCGACCTCGACAAACTCGAACGCGGCATCGGAGACGCCCTCGCCCCCACCCCCCTGAAACCAAGAGAAGGGGACGGGTACGGCGCCGCCGCGAAAGCGAAAATCAGGGCACAGCTCATGAACCAGCGACGCGCCCAAGCAGTCCTGCACGACGACTCCCGCATCGTCGTCTGGGACCACTGCGTCAAGGCCTACCCAGGAACCATCCCCGACTCCCTCGGGTACTCCGGCGTCACCATCCGCATCTGGCGCATGGCCGACCTCGAAGCAGCAGCCACCACCCCAGTCATCACCACCCCCGACGGCCACCAATGGATGACCGCAGGGGACATGAGACAGTGGACCCAACCCGCCACAGGAGAAACCTGGCCAGAACTCACCCAACGCCTCCTCGAAGCCCCCCAAGTCCTCTCAGAACCCACGACCCCCCTTTGCATCACCGGGCGCACCATCGACGACGAAAGCGCCCGTCGAGTACTCACTGTGCTGTGTGCTCACGGACCTGACCATCCTGTCCCGGTGAAAGTCAGGCAATGAACGAACTAGCTATTGCGGTCGTAACCACCAGAGGTCGCGAGCACCTTCTAGAGGCAACTCTCGACAGCCTGAACAATCCGATAGTGCATGTTGTCGCGGACGCTGCGAGCGGGCTGACCCCAAACCACCTAGCGGCATGGCAGCACCTGCACCTCCAAGGACGAAGCCACTGCCTGCTCCTGCAAGACGACATCCTCGCGGCACGCGGATGGCTCAAAGCAGCAGCGGCTTTCATCGACCGGTTCCCCAACAGCCCCGTCTCGCTCTACACCGCACGCAAGGCCGCAATAACCCCCACGGCACAAGCAAAAGGCTACGCCCACCTACCAACACGCCAATGGCTGAACGAACAGGCACTAGTTCTCCCCGCCCCTGTCGTAGGGAAGTACCTCGACTGGGTACGAGCGAAGCACTACCGGGACGTCATCACCCCCGCTCAGTTCCTTCACCATGACGTGCTGCTTCGAGCGTTCCTCCTAACCACTGAGACGACCCGCTCCGTCGTACTGTCAGCACCCTCAGTCGTCCAGCACATCGGAAAGGAATCCACCGTCGGGAATCCATGGCTTGTCGGAGGAAAAGCACGACAGGCGCAGGGCTGGCCCGGGGAGCACTGGGACGCTGGCGACCACTTCGCGAAGGTCTTGAACAGCGCCACTGAGGGGCCGTCGTGAGCCTCCGCCTCGCCACGGCCATCGTATCCACCCGCCAACGGGCAAACACTCTCCGAGCCACCCTCGACCGCATCAACGACGACGCAGGCATCGACACCATCCTCGACCGCGCCAAAACCGCCACAGCAAACACCCTCGCCGCCTGGCAACACCTCGCCACCCAAGACGCCACCCACGCGCTCCTCCTGCACGACGACCTCGACGCCAGCCACGGATGGCGCACAGCAGCCTCACTACTTGTGGCGACGCATCCACAGCAGCGAGTGATCGCGCTACACACCACACGGGAGGCGGCCTCGCAGCGGGGGAGGAGCATGGGTTGGGAGCCTGTGGGGGCGGGTGCCTGGCGCGAAGACCAAGCCGTGCTGATGCCCATCCCCGTCGTGAAGCGATACCTGGAATGGGTCAGGCAGAAGCACTACCGGCGCTACCTATCGGCAGAAGACTTCCTCCACCACGGCAACCTCCTAGCCGCGTTCCACCACGCCTACAAGACCCGCCACATCATGGTCGCCACCCCACCGCTGTTCCAACACGCCGGAGACCCGGCCCATCACGCACCAACATGGCGAGGCCGAGACTTCAACGCGGCTACCCACTTCCGCCAGCTGCTGACAGAACGCGGAGGTCAACGTCAGCGCTAACCGGTAGTTCTGGGAAGCCAGCGGTCCAGTGCGCCGTTTAAGGCCTGCCAGGCTCTGCCGAAGTTGTCCCACGAGCTGGTCGCCTTGTACTCCTGAGCGACAGTGGGGCGCTCGCCGTGGTTGTCACACGGTCCTCTCTGTGGAGCGTTCAGCGCGTCTTGGTCAGTCTAGCAACTTTGCTCCCACGCCCTCACCTGGACGGGTTCTCAGGAACTGTCGATAACGCCTATGCAACAGCTGATTTGCGTAGGTTGATAAAGGTGCTATGCTGAAAATGCACGAGGCAGCAACGAGAGAGAGACATCAATGCCCAGCATGAGCGCCATAGGTGACCTGACCCCTGCGCCAGCAAGCGACACAGATTTCCAGGGCATCGCCGGAGACGCCTATAGCGAGCAACGCATGGCAAGGTACGAAGGTGCACTCTGTGCCCAGTCGGACCCGGAAGTGTTCTTCCCTGAGAAAGGCGAGAGCAGCAAGAACGCAAAGCTCATCTGCGCCGCCTGCCCGTGCCGCGACCTATGCCTCGAAGACGCACTAGTCAACGATGAACAGCACGGTATCTGGGGCGGTTTGAGCTACCCGGAGCGCTGCCGCGTTGCACGCGGCAGCGAGAGCCCGCACCGGCAGCACATCGCCTAACCGCACGCCAGCTATCCACATATGAGTGATGGGGCCGGAGCATTATGCTCCGGCCCCATCACTCATATGTCCTCGAGGTCAGTCCTCGTCTAGAGGCACTTCTTTGCCGTACTTTTCCTCCAGCATTGGCCAGATCAGGTCTGCCAGAATCTTGGAGAAGTCACGCCCCTCCACGGCCTTGGCATGAGCCAACAGCCGAGCCTGCTGCCGGTTGTACCGCAACGGTTGGGCCTCGGTCTTCTTCTCGGCGTTGGCGCGCTGCACCCACGCCGGGGCTTCCTGATCTTGGGACCCCCTGGGGGCTGCCTGGCGCCCCGTCGCCGGAGCAGTGGGAGGCTCAGGCGCCGCCTCGCCGCCATCGACAAAGGCATCGAACGCCGCGCCCTGGGGCTTCTGCTTGCGTTGCCGGTTCTTCACAGTCATCTTCAGTGTCCTTTCGCAATGTTCAGCAGTTCCTCTGCCAGCGCCTCCACCTCGGCCTTGGCTGCGGCGTCTTTCGACTCCACGACCGACAGGCCCAGGGACTTGCTATCGGGGTAGGCCACCCGGTTGCTGATCGCAGCAGAGGTGATGAGCAGACCATCGTCGGCTTGGAACCCTTTCAAGTACTCATGGGCGTCGGTTACGCGCTTGGGTGAGTGGGGGAGCACGCGTGAGAGGACGGCGACCGTCTCCAGGTCGGCACCCAGGTCGCGCACCTTGTTGATGATGTCCACGAATGGTTCGACCCCATCCAGGGACTCCTGCGTGGGCTCCACCGGAGTCAGAGCGATGTCTACACTCCCCAGCGAGCTACGCATCTCCGGGGAGTCCTGACCCCCGGTGTCGATCAACACGACGTTGTAGGAGTTGGCGAGCTCGTCGATGGTGTTCCCGAGACGCCCGGTCTTCTTCACCACGGGCACGAGCGTGACCCCATCGTCCGGGTGGTCGTCGATGTACTCTTCCCGGTCGTCGTGCCACTGTTCTGAGGTGCTCATCGCCCGGTCGGAGTCGATGACGACAACGGACATGCCCTTGTTCTGGAAGGCGACCGCGAGATTGGCGGTGATGTTGGACTTTCCGCCGCCGCCTTTAAGGCTGGCGACGACGACCTTCAAGGACAGAGCGCTTTCTCTCTTCTTTACTGTCATGCCATCATGTTACATGACGTGATGTGATATCACTCTGATGGGTTGAGCATGTCGCCCTAGACATGTAAAAGCGGGGCCTGCACAGGCCCCGCTTTTACATCAGCGCAGATTCGCCTCTACGCACGCGCTGACCACTGGGGGTCGAAATCCTGCGGCGACAGCTGTAGCGACAAACGCTCCTGCCCGAACAGATGATCCACTGCAACACGAACGCGCTGCGTATCAGCCTCAGTCAGGCTGTCCTCGGCTATTGAGTTGGCAGATTCTGCACGGCTCATGCTCTACGCTCCCTCCAAACCAGGCGTCTACTGCTCAGAGTAGGGCAGCGCGAGCAGCCACAGCGGTTATCACCGGCGAGGGCGTGTCACTGATCGTCCAAGGGGCCATCTTCTGGGTACGGGTCGTCCTCTCCGTGCGCCTGAGCGTACTGACGCGCTTCCTTGCGCGGGTTTCCCCTGCGCTCTGCTTCTGGGACGCGATCATCGCCACCGGCCTTTTCGTACTCGCGGTCCTCTTTCGTCTGGGTGAAGTACTCGACAGCCTTCTCGCCCCAAGACTCCGTGTTGTTGGTGGCCATGATTCCTCCGTTCGTTGGACGCCACGTTCCCGTTCATGGTAGCAGTGTAGGGCGGCAAATTGCCCTTCCCTCTGGGGATGTTCGATCATGACACAAAGACAAAAGGGCGCCCTCCCCGACATGGGCCGAGAGGAGGGCGCCCTACTGCCACCTAAAGCGTCGATGACGGCAGCAGCCATGACTGTGGACCAGTCACAGTTGTTGGTATCAGTCTAGCGGATTGCTGACCCAAAATCGGGAACTCCAGAGCGCGTCGTCACGCATCTCCCAACTCCCGCAACACCCATGGTTGACTCTCGGCCACAGCGCGGATTCGCGCTAACATCTGCTCCGCTTCTCGTGCATGAGTCACGATCCCGCGGTTGTCGAAAGTCAACGTTGGCGTCAAGGCCTCCACATCCGCATCCGCGAGCGTGAGCATCGCCCGGACGACCCGCTTGACCTTCATCGGCAACCCGTCGAGAGCCTCCGGGTCGTGGAATAGCGGGGCGTTCTCTAGTAGCGGCTCGATGAGGTCCGCTTCGGTCGCGGCAGAGACGCTAGAAGTGGAGCCACCCGGGGGAGAGGGCGCCTCATCGTCGTCAGGAGCAGGGCAGTACTCCATCGGGCCGGACGCATCTGGCGCGGGGGCCTCGTAGTACTCCCTAGCAGTAGAAGCCCCTTCCCACTCCCGTTGAGCGGGGTCCATGTCGGCATCGGGTGGGGTGGGCTCGGTGTTCTCGCGACGTTCTCGAGCGTGTTGCAGGCTGTCCTGGACCACATGGGTGGCTTCTTCAGGGTTGGAGACCCCTTCGAGGCGTTCGCGTGCTTCTGAGACCACTTGCCCAAGCCCGTCGCTGCCTAACGTCGCCACGTCGGAGGAGGTGATGTCCAGTGTGGCTCCCTCTACCATGACCGCAGACAAGGGCAGATAGAAGTCCCGAGCTCCCTGGACGTACCGGCGCGCCATCGCGGCGCTTTTGTTCATAGCGACCTGGCACACCTCCACCAGGGACGTGTACGAGCCCCCATCATCTTTTCGCAAGTACCGCCAATCCTCGTCACGGTACATCTGGGCGACAATAGCCAGAGTCGTCGAGAATGCAGTGGACAGCCGCTGAAAACGTGCCTGAGCGCGTTCCTGAGGAGAGTCGTAGGACTCTTCCGTCTCCGCGGCAACAGCATGTTCTACGGCACTGTCGTCCCGGTAGGCCTGCTTCGGCAGTAGCACCCCTTGGGGCCCCATGGGGCCATTCTCCACGTCCCAGCCCTCTGGCAAGGATGAGTCGTCCCATACCGGCAGAGGTGGAGTGTCCGCGGCGAGCGTGGTGTCTTCAGTAGCAGTACAAGAGGCTTCCATCGCTGCATTCTCCTCAGTGACAAAAGAGGTGGGACTGCCCAACAGGGCAGTCCCACCCCCGACCTATTTGGGGATAGGCATAGGTCATCTTAGTAGCACCCAGAATAGCACCTAGCACTGACAACTCCTCAGGACAACGGGACAGAATAGAGGCGTGTCGCACCGTTCGAAGACACGACGAAAACGCCCTGACTCACGTCCGACATGAACTGAGGGACCGCATCTGGCATCTCATTCGTCAACGGCGCACCAGTGCTGGCATCCACCATCCCAGCGAAAGACCTCAGGGACTCCACCCCCGCCACGAGCGCGCTGCCTGGCTGGACGCCTTCCGAAGACTCTTGCTGAGCTGCGGCCTTGGCGGTCAGTGGGCCCGAGGCGTCCTCTACATAGAGCACGTCACGGTAGATGGAGGACACCTGCCCATGGCGCAGGTCCACGATTGCAGAAGAAGGCTTCTCTACTCCAAACAGCACGCTGCCCCACGAGAGCCATCCTCCGTCAAAGGACTGCACTAGCGATTCCCCGCGCGCTTCCTCTATGGTCTGCTCGTCCACCTCGGAGACAGCAGCAACCACCTCCCCGGTGCGCACCTGGTGAAGCGCCAGCACTGAGGCTCCACCTTGCCCGTGCCACAGCGCCAACACCATTCCAGCACCCACCGTCACCAACTCGGCAGGCTCATCTCGGTTGACTCCAGCAGGGGGCACAGCCGACGACTGCCACACGGCCTGCCCGTTCACGACATACCCGAACCCGGCTCCTTCAGAAGGGTTTGAGACCACAACACCGTCACCCCAGGACGCGCGCGGCTCCCCGGGGCCGGAATACTCAACAGTCTCCCCAGTTGCAGGATCGAACGGGCGGAAAGACGCCCCGCCGTCAGTGGAGACAACAACCCCACCATCACGCACCTCCACCACAGGCACGGTGTCTTCCCCCTCGCCCGTCAACACTGCGGAAACTTCCGCAACTCGACGATCACCAGTACCCGCAGGGCGGTACACATCCACCCGCACCTCATTGCCTGACACTTGGGTCGTCGCGATAAGCCAGCCCTGCCCATCGTCAGATACCGCCCCCAAAGACGGCACCGAGTCGGCTACCGGGGCGGAAAAATCATCACTGACCCAACGGATCGACCCGTCCTCAGGAGCCAACATCGCCACCCGATAGTCTTCCGGGTTCTCGCGGCCAGGCAGCAGCACAGCTATCCCCTCGGGCAGCTCCACTGGGTCACTGTCAGCGGCCACTCGCATCGTCCAACGCCCCTGCTCAGCAAACGTAACCGGCAGATTGAACGGCACACTCACGGTCGGGGCGCTCACCTGTTCTTGCGTATCAACCCCCGGGCCGCATCCAGTCACGCTCACGAGCACAGCAAGCACACCGGCGCTCATGGGTGAGACACGAGAAGGGGCTGCGTGTCGCATGGGGGCTCGCTCCAGTATTACTTGAGGTCCTCAAAAGGGATGCCATTGACTTCCCTGGGTACCGCCCCCTGGGAGGCAAAAGCGTTGTGCGGCTGCACCACGCGCTCCTCCTCAGGCACTTCAGGCTCTTCGGCAGCCCGGCGATCCTCTTCAGCAAACCGCTTATCGAGAGCAGCCAGCTCATCATCACTGATCTGGTCGCGGATACTCATGACACTCCTCCTTATGTAGTGGCGCTGGTTCGCCCGTCATCTGTCACATCATCCACTTGGACGACGGTGCGGGTCCCTTCGGTCCCGTCAGGGTTGGTGTAGGCCACCTCGTGAACCCCCACGACCTGGAAAGAGCGACCGCGGTTGACGATATGGTCCGCATTCGGCGTCGTGTCCGAAGTGCCCACGTAGGCCCCGGACTTGGTACGCATCTCCAACACAACATCGCGTTCGTTGGCAATGTTGCCCAGGGAGTGCGTTGCGGGCACGTACCCGTCGAAAGTTAGTGGCTCAGACTCGGGATTATCGCTCATGCTGCGTAGATGCTCCAGTAGAGCATTCCTGGAGTTCCCGTGGTCAGTCGGCGCTCGCAGGGCGGCGTAGACGACGTGCTCGCGCTGGTTGATGCGCTCATAGTCCTGGATCGTGCGGTCAACGTTGCTGATGCGCTCACGGACATTGGTCGGCAGCGAGCTTCTGGTGCCGTGCACGCCACGCAACGCCCGGTTCCCGCCTTCTAGCGCGTCCTGGTCGCGCAACATGTCATTCAACGCGCGCCGCCTGGTCTTGGGGAGTCCTCGTTCCCATTGGCGCTTAGTGCGCGAATATTCCTTTTTCATATTCGACGACAGCATGGGTCGAACGCGATCCTGCGGAGGGAGTTTGCGGCTCTTCCGAGGGCGCACAGCGTCATCCCGAAGGCGCGGAACTTCCCGACGTGCGTCGGATTCCGCCATGGTCATCGTCTCGTCGAGGGCGTCCGCATCAGTGCGGTTGAGGGTGCGTTCGGCCTCGGCTTCGGCTGCCTCTGCTTGGGTAATTCTCCGGCTCTGAGCCGAGTGAGTTTCCCCCTTGGGAACGCTGCCGCTTGGGTCGGGTCTGTCGGGGCGATCACTCATTCGCGAAACTCCTCATTTGCGTTCCAGCATGCTTCTATACATAATAGCATGTTATTAGGAGGCTTGTCCGGTAATATCACTGTCCACAAGCCATTTGTCGTCCTCCTTTGCGAGCGCCAACGTTGGCGATTCTTGCTTCCCGTAATACGGCCAGGTCACATCCACTGCATCCGAAGACACCATTGCGCCATCGGTTGTGATCACCAGGTCAGTGAGCTTGCATTGAACCGTGGTCGCGTCGTCCCCGTCCTCAGCCCCGGGAGGAACGATGCAGTCACTGACAGCCACCTGGACCTCATACCCCTGCTGGCGGGCAACAGTGCGCGCGTTCGATGTCGGAGCAGGACGATATTGCTTCAGGGCCGATTCGAGGCCAGCCGCCGTCGTGGTCTCCGCCAACGCGCCCTTCCACTCATCGACGTCCTGGTACCGGACCGACTCGCTGTTCTCCCGGACCTCCAGGTACGCCTGCACCGCTTCCAACTGCTGGTCGTTGACTTGACCGACGTCAAGGTCTGCCCCCTGGCTCTCCTCAGGCTGCGTTGTCTCGGCAGTGGATGAGGGGGAGGGGGTCTGGGCCGACTGGGATGCGTCCGCGCCTTCCTGCGACGCGGACTCACCCGCATCGCCACCCTCGGAGCCAGGATTTGCTGGTACAGGCTGCACAGGAGCCGAGGAGTCGTCATTCGAGTCGCGAGGGGACTGCGCGTCGCTGGCGGTCCCGCTACATCCAGCTATCAGGGCGACTGCGAGCGCCAAGGCGGTCGCGCAGGACAGGGAAGTGGTGGGCCTCATTGGCTTACCTCGGAGTAGTCGACGCGGGTGGCGGCATAGAAGTTGTCGCCCAGGTTCACATCAGCGACTTGCACGTCCAGCCCGCTATAGGGGGCTTGGATAACCTGCCCATCACCGATGTACATGGCCACGTGATAGATACCTCCAGCGCCGCCATTGGAGTAAAACAGCAGGTCCCCTTCACGGAGGTTGTCTTGCCCGTCTCCAGGGGTGGCAACGGTGTGGCCCTTGGTCTCTTGGTACTGCTGTCGCGACGTGCGGGGCAGTTCGACCTCGTGGTCGGTGCCTTGATAGATCATGTACCGCATCAGCGAGGAGCAATCGTATCCAACGACGCCGGACCCGGAGCCGGACCCTTCAGAGGGGCCTTCGAGAGTCCCGCCGCCCCAGGAATAGCTCACGCCGAGCTGTTCGCGACCTACCGCAATAATGGAGGAAACGGTGTCACCGGCGTCCCCAGAGTCCCCAGAGCCACCCGAGGTGTCCTCGCTACCGCAGGTAGCCCCTCCGCTCATTCCCCCAGGACTGGAGTAGGTCCCGTCAAGCACGCTCATGGGGTCCACAGGAGAGCCGCCGCTGAGGCGTCCGCCGTCCCACACCCCAAAATGCAGGTGCGGGCCAGTGGTCTGCCCGGCCATTCCTACCGAAGCGACTTGCTGACCGGCTTCCACATCGTCCCCGACGCTGACGTCGATATCATCGACAAACATGTGACTGTAGACGGTGCTGTAGACGTGCCCGTTGAGGTCGTGGTCGATGACGACCCAGTTGTTGCCACGCAAGGACGGCCCTGTGGCAACTACTGTCCCGTCTGCCGCGGCCAGAATCGGTGTACCCAGGGGAGCCCCGAGGTCCTGACCGTTATGCAGCTCGTAGGTTCCCGTGACAGGGTTGGTGCGCATTTTGAATGGGGAAGTGGGCGTGAAGGACCCTTCGGGAAGTGGCATGGAGAAGGTGTCGGACAGGAACCCGCCACTGCCTACATCAACGCCGATGTTGTCGTTGTCCGTGGGGGACTTGTCTGGAGCTATCTCCTCAGCGTCAGAATTGGCCGAGACCAGGTTGCGGGCCTTATCTTCCCACTTGCGGTATGCACTGGGATAGGCCGACCCCTGGACTGCCTGAGCCGCCTCAGCCAAGCCTTTATTTTCCCAGTTTGGTACGTCGAGAAGCCCCTGATTGGCCACCCCACCAGGGGCTCCGAAGAACGCATTGGCGGCAAAAACCGGGTTCATGAGCCGTTTGATCGCCTCTTTAGGGTGCTCCACAGCAGTGAACCCAGGGGTGTCTGCCCACCCGGCAGAAGCCCGTTGTTGAAACAGGCCTACGGAGTCGGCGTCATTACCCACCGCATCGTGGGGCAACTCCATAGACGTCTGGGCCGTGTCGAGCCAAAACTGCGTACCGGGTTCTGCCGAAATATCGTAGCCGTTCACGTTCTCGCCATTGTTGGCATAATTCTGTATCCCAGACTCTTGCAGCATGACCATGACTGCGACTACTTGCCCCCTAGTACCAATGTCCAACCCCTTGGCAACCCCGATGACGGTGCGCACGTACTCCTGCTGCTAAGCAGTGACAACCTTGTAACCGCCCCCAGCTCCCGAGGCGAGGCACTGGTTCTGGCCCGCGGCGGAGTTCTGGTCATCGACAGCGAGGGTGCCGATGCTGGCCACCTGGGACAGCATGGTTGCGCTCGTAAGGACCAATCCGAGCACAAGCGCGAGAATCAGCACAGGGGCCAGAACAAAGCCGACCAGCAGCGCCCCGCCTGTGCCGAATAGTCCTTTCACTGCTCGCCTCCCTCGATCTCAGCCTCAGCCCTGTTCCTCGGTCTCGTCCGCTTCCGCGGCTTCCGCGAACGCGACGATTGTGGAGGACCCATCATCCTGTTGCTCCACAGAGAACTCCCATTCGGCGGTCTCTGTGACGTTCACTCCACCCGAGTCCTCAATCGAGGACAGTTTGCGTTCAACGGTGACATGCCACCCTGTTAAATCCTCCTGCTCCCATACCTTATCTGCACTCTTTATGCTATCAGCCGAGGCGTTCACATCGAGGGAGATGACGCCGCCCCACAAATCAACGAAATTGCGTTCAGACTGCTGCTCGAAATCCTTCGAGGTCTGTTCATCCGCTGCCCATGAGTCGACCCACTGAGAGGCGTCTGTGCCCACGTTCTCGTAATCCAACGAGGCCCACTGGGGGATCACCTCCTCCAGTACCTCCCGAGCAGAATCCTCCTGCGACACGGATTCATCGGTCTCTTGCGACGCCTCCTCCTGAGGCGACTCGCTCGCCGCATCGGAAGGCTGCCCCGTCCCTGCGCCAGCATCAACCGCTGCCGGTGAGCTTGAGCCTGATGACTCGGTTGGAGACGGCGACGCCTCCGCTTCGCCCTCGGCGGCGTTGTCGTGGCGCACCCACTGGACAATCCCGAATGTGACAAGGGCTGCCAAGACCACCAGCAACGCTGCAAGAAGAATCCGAGGATTCAGGTCGACCACACGCCTCATAGGCGCTCACGCTCCTTCTGGATCGTCAGGGCGAATAGCTACGTTCTCCAACGCGACGGTCGAGGCCATCACCGGCTCGCCCGTTTGCCTATGCAGCTGCCACTGTTGCGGATTGCAGACCCACACGAAGGGACCATCGTCACCATGGCAGGGTCCAGACAGCGCCACAAGGTCGATGGACAACACATCGGACCAGTCCTCAGTGAACCCAATGCGGCTGATCGGGGACCCGCGGTGGAGCATGCGCAGCGAACCCGGCACATCGTCAGGGGCAGCAGGCTCAGCCATGCCCACTTGCTCCCACCGCTCCGCGACTTGGGCGGCAACCTCGCCCCCTATGCCAGGGGTTGGTTCCGGCTCTGGCTCTGAAACCTCCGGTGACGTGACTCCTGAAACCGCGTGGTGCTCGCGAGCATCGCGACGCAGCGGCGGGGGAGTGGCAGGCGGAGTTGACCGTGGTCCGCCGCCTATAGGGGCAACCATCTTCGGAGCCCGCCCCGTGGTGGCAGAAGTCAGCTTCGACTGGAACCCCCAGAGGGCACCACTGAGTTCACGAGCGCTCAACACCGGCACTGCACTATCAAGGTAGGCCACCAGATACTGCGCCTCGAGGATGTCGACCACCACGTCTTCACTGGAATCATTGGGGCCAGGAACGACCACAGACAATGCGGCTTCAACGTCTGCATTGTGGACCACTACGAGACCACGCATAGGCAGCTGCATAGTGGTGCGAATACTACGCACGGCCCAGGCCACGGTACGTAGCGTCTGATCCAGGTCACGCCACTGCTCGTCAGTGCGATGGACAACGCTACCCCCATCGTCGCGCTCCACTCGACCAGGCTCGGCGGTAGAACCGTACCGCTTAGAGTCCAACACCCATCCACCCGACCGAGCCAAGACCACATGGTCCGCGTTAGCTCCCCGGGTAGCGCCCGGGATTACCACATCGTGCACAACCCGGGTCCACTTCCCACGCCGCAGCCCCAGTAGCAATAAGGCAGTTTGCCGCTCCCACGCAGCCCCCACCTTCTTCATGTCAATGGCCGCATCCCGAGGGGGGCGAAGCCCCTGACGGCGCTTTTGCCCAGCATCCGCCTCGAACCGTCGAACCGCGGGCCGCAGCAGAAACGGGAGCCCTGACGGCGGATCGGGCAACGTCCAGGTGAACTGTTCTGCCCGTAACCGCAACGGAAGCGGAACCACCAGACGTCCCTGCGCAAACAGAGCCAGGGCAATCCCCCCGGCCAAGCCATACGCCAACGCTGCCGCAACAACCACGACCGACGGCCCCAACACCAGAACACCCGCAGCCGCTGCGACAGCCGATACAATATAGAAACCAAACGCGACACTATCGCGATAGCGCGCCAGAGATACCAGACGCAAACACGCCCCCACCCCCACAGAAACCGCCACGAACCAGACAGAAACCCCGCCTGTAGCCACCAACCCCATCACCACACCGGTCAACACCACAGTCGACCACCACGGAGCAACCTCACCCCCCCGACCAGCCACCACAGCCACCAGCACATACACGCCAACAGCAACCGCCAACGGCACCAAAAGACCACTAGCGACAACGAGCACGCCCGTAGCCACAACCAGAGCCCCATAGAACCCCAGAGTCTCTATACGGGCACAACGTGTCCTCGCCCGCCCCCCAGGGTCCACTCGAGCCTCGACCTCCTCCTCGTACCAGGCATAGGCAGAAGCACCCGCCTCAGCCAAGAGACTCTCTACCCGAAGAGGAAACCGACGGCGCCGACTCACGACGCACCCCCCTCATACGTCACACCAGTGACCCGCACATCAGTCGGGGACTGCGCACTCCCCGAGAACTCGAATTGCACCACCCCATACACCTGACCCTCCCCGGCGCTCGCAGGCATTGTGAAAGTGGTGGCGTTGCCGTCAGTGGTCATCTGATCTGGTTGGACGTCCCCTAAATCAAGGTCGCTGTCGCGCATGACGGCATTACCCACGTCCTGCCATTGCTCGGGAGAAAGGTCACTGGTGGTGACAGTGACTTGCCTCCCATCCAGAGTCGTGTACGTGAACTCTTCGGCTGCTGCCATCTGCTCGGTGGCCGCATCGAACGAATCGCAATTCTTGGGCCCATCTGCGATGCAGTAGAACGCTTCAAAAGTGCTGGTTGCATAAACAGAGAGGCCGGGCTTGGGCTCTTCGCCCGGAGAGGGTGAGTCTTGCATATAGACCAGATACCTGACGCCTAAAGCTGTCAGGGCGAGGGCATAGAACCCCACCAGCGCAAGCAGCATCCCGCGCCTAAACCCACGTCCCTCGCGGAGGCCGTCACTTAGGCTGCGCCGCATCAGACTCATCGCAACGTGCGCCAATCCTGCACCAGGCGAACCAGTTTGCGTCCGTTCTGGTTGACTCGCAGGGCGACGAACCCGAAACCCACGATGGTCGCAACAGTTAGAGCCATCGTGCCAGCCTCCATGAGCAGCAGCGCGCCTCCCGCGAATCCGGTGACCCAATGTGCCCAAAACAAGGTGCGCCACTGCGGTGTACGCGAGGGCCAGAGGTGCAGCAGGATGGCCGAGGAGACAGCCAAACTGGACAGCATGGCCTGGGCGTACGTGTAGGACACGTACGGGGAAATCATCGCCACTTGGATCGGGCCGATCACAATCCAGACGAATGTGGCAGCAGCGGTCTTCAACCCGTTGAGTGCGCGCCCCCAAGGGGTGTGGCGCCGGTACTCCCTAACTGCCCGCTGGGCAGGAGTAGTTCCGCGCCGTGGCGACGTGCCCCGACGCGTGGCTGCGAAATCACGAATAGCCATGCTTCTTAATATAGCATGTTTGCGTCACCTGGCGGCACTCACTACCCAATCCGTGGAGGAATCACTGCCCCTGCTAAGGGTGACCGCATAGGACTGCGCCCCCGAGGTAGTAACCCCCTCCGTCTCCCGGCTGGTCGCCACAACCACCGAGAAACTCAGCGAACGACCGTCCTCACTCATCGCCATAGGTTCCACACTGTTGGCGATGACGGTTGCCGACACTGACACCTGCCTGTCCTCAAGGACCGGCCAACTGTCTTTAGCACCATCCAGTAGATCCTGACGCAACTCCTCCGATGCGTGGGGGAGACCGTCGACCCACTCCTGAGCAGACATGTCTGCCGAGAACTCCGCATAGGCGCCAGTAAACTCTTGGGCCACCAGTACCGCAGACTGATAACCAGAAATGCTCGAGGGCGAATCAGGTACGTCTCTAGTGTCAGCTGAGCGGGATTCCTCCCGGGTCTCCTGGCCCCCTTCCGGGACGGACGGGTGGGCAATCGCAGCAACCACCGTGTTGGAGGTTGTCTCCTGCACAGGGTCTTCGATGAGCTGTGGCGACTCTTGCTGATCCGCCTCCGTGGAGGAGTCCGAGTCAGGCGAGATAAGACCCAAAACAAGCATGACCGCACCCAAGACAATGAGGCCCCGCTTCACCGCTTGCCCCCGCGGTGACGAGAACAGCGTGACCTTGAACGAGCTATGAGACATTACTGCTCATCCCATTCATCCCAACTATCGGGTTCGTCTTGAGCGAGCTGGTCGAGGAGCCCAGAACGTCGCCTCTTACTCCGCTCCCTGTAAACGGGGGGCCCATCCGCAGATGGCGCACCGAATATAGGCGCATCGCCACCATTATTCGAGGCGTTGTCTCCAGCAGGTTGCGGGCCGCGATAGTACGCGTCCGTGACCCCATCGGCCACTGCCTGCCGCATCTCTGACCGCGACATACCCCCGTCGCTGCCCCCAGGCGCTGCCGACACTGGGGTCTGGGAGTCCTTCACCCCGGGAGACTCCCGCATCACCGAAGCGACCTCATGCACAGCAGCCAGACGAGCCGCATCGAGCGTGGCCGAATCCGCCGAAGGATCGGCCAGCGCATCCGTGTAGTCACCGACCACCTCACGGGCCGGATGGTCGGCAGGCATCGCAGCCTGAGCTCCCATCATCGCCCGGGCCGCCCCGGCACGTTCAGACAGGCTAGTCTCTGGCGTGATGTTCGGGATCGCGCCAAGGACGCTCGCAGACGAGAACTGATCGGCCTTATCCCCAATAGAATGCACGCTGCTGACGTAATCAGGAACTCCATGGTCCCGGATTGCCTCGGAGGCTCTACCCAAGGCTTCCTGTAGCTGGTCTTGATCCCCAGCGGAAGCAGCAAAGCGAAGATCGTTCAGCGCACCAGCTGATGGGTGGAACGGGTCCATTCGGGCCGTGCTGTCACTCCCGTAGGCCTGGCTCGTGAACAGCACCGACGGGTCCTGCACAGCCTGCGCCCGACTGACCCCCACAGCATCAAGCACATCGGCCCCCTGGGTTCGGCCAGTGGCGGCGTAGTGCACATCCTGCATAAACGCAGGCTCAGTCAGATTATTGAGCGCCTGCTCACGGAACTGCTCCCGCTCATGTGGGTACGCACCGCCTGGCGGGTTCCCTCCGGAATCCTTGGGGCCCGGCCCTGGCTGCCCATAACCGCCTCCACCGTAGGCGCTAGCCATGTCGTGGTCCGCGGCATCCTTCATCTCTCGACGTTCCCGCTCACGGTCCAACTGCCTCTGGCGCTTGTTGTCTGGATGTTCGGGGTCGAGATGACTCTCCTCGCCAGTGGCAGCTTTATACCCACCGAAGAACTGCGCCAGTTGCTCATCTTGCGCTCGTTGCGCTCGTTGCCTCGCTTGCCCACTCTCGGAAATACGTTTGGCATCCTTCTGCGCCATCTTGTGAGCATTGGGCAGCAGTTGCCCGTTCTCGTCGTGATACTTCCCTGCGGTCTTGGGGTTCTCGATCAGGGACGTTCCCAACTGGCGGAGAGCCGACTTGCGCCCGTCGGAGGATGCCTTCGCATTCAAAACACCCTCGCCACCCTTGGCCACCTGCCCGGTAAAACGCATTGCTCGGCCAGCCTTTGACCCAGGGCCCAGTGCCCGGGCCCCCTGCCCCAGGGCAGACCCCACCTTGCCCATCTTGCCTGCCGCTCCAGCCGTCTTCGCCGCGGCCCCGGCACCACCTGCCGCGGCCCCGGCGCCTCCTACAGCGGCCAGGATTCCGCCAGTGGCCGCCACACCACCGACAATAGCCACACCCTTACCAACAGTCTTGGCAGTGCGCTGAGGCCTGGTTGCTTCCTTGTCGATGACAGAAGTGTCGCCCTTGACGGCTCCCTTCGTGAGGTTCTTGATGGGGATCGCCATGAAAACCAGGGCGAGGAAGAACAGCAGGGCCCCAAACGGCTTCATCGTCCACGGAATGTCCAGGAACGCTACGTCTGAGAAGAGCGATGACATCGCGTACGAGACGAACAGGACAATACACACCGCAGCTACCTGCTTGAGGATATTCGCTCCGATGAGTTCTGCAAGTCGTCGCGCAAACGGGCGACGCTTACTGTCGCCCAGTGATGACGCTGCGAGTATCACCGGCGACAAAAAGAGCAGGATGAAGAAGGTCATTTTCTGGTAACCCAAGTAAATCGACGCCACCATGATGGTGATGCTCACCGCCCCAACCCCAAACATCCCGGCGCCCACAAGGAGGAGGCGGGAGGCGTACTCTGTCCCTTTGAAGTGGGGAACCATGCTAGTTGTTCCTGCGGCGGATGAGTGGCAAAACCCCGTCCCTGAGGCGCCTGAGTACATGAACCGGGCGTGCGCACCATTCTCCATGGCTGCGCTTTCCATCGTGTCCATATCGGCGCACATCATCTTGATGTTTGCCAAGTAGGGAATCTTGGACCAGTAATCCTCTTCGACCCAGAGAGACACTTTCGAGTTGTCCCCATCTGGAGAATAAGACGCGTTGTTCCATTCGGTGGTGGCGTCGATAACATCCTTACCGAATTTGTCGGTCCCAACACTGCCGTCCATTCTCGTCGTGGGGCCGACATAGTTGGCGTTAAGGAGCACCGACCCCCAGTTCACTTCCCCCTCCGATTGCCGCTCGAATGCAACCTCGGCAGCGTCGGGCCCCACCTCCCCGACGAGCCAGGTGTGGTAGGGGAGCCCGCCCCAAAGCGCATCGTTAACGTTAGCCACTGGGTTCGACGGGTCACAGTTGGACTCGTCCCCAGCAGTGGATTCTCCTTGGTCCGCGGCGCTGAACTTGCAGGCGGCGCTGCCCGCCAGCTCGGTGACAATATTGGCAGCCTTCGTGACCACCCATGATGTGGAGTTCCCCATCAACATGAACGTGGCAAGTATCAGCACACCCCAGGCCAGTGATTTGAGTGTGGCTTGTAGCGAGCCCTTGCTGAAGACGTAGGTAAGGAGCACCCCGATGGGTACCAGGATGTATATCCACGGGCTGAAAAGGTCGTACATGGCGCCGATGAACGGCTGCAACAGTGCGCCGAAAGTGCCGTACAGGTCGGTCGTCATCATGAACTTCAGGATCGCCATGGAAATGATCATCGGCACGTGTACTAGCCACTGCAAGGCGATATTGGAAAACCCGCTTATCGCCATCCCGGTATCGAAGCAGTCCTGTCCGTAAGTCCCCCATTCTAGGGCTGAAAACCCATACCTGGAGTAACTTGGCGCTATCACTTCAGAAGCAGGGGCCCCACTTTCGACCGCTACCTCGTGGCTATAGAGCGCTTCCATGCGGTCTTGAGCGTTGTCGGAATGGTTCCAGCTGGTGTTTTCGAAATCTGGGAGTACTGTTGACCGGCCAGTAGTCTCTGGGTCGTCGTTGAGCCCCGCCAACGTGTCAAAACCAGTATAGTTCTGTGGAATAGGGACCTGGTTGGGTCCGCAAATATTCACAAACGTGGCGCCGATGTTCTCAGTCAAATCATCGAACCCGAACAAGGCTTGGGCAGACCCCATCGTGAACCCGGACAGGCCGATCAGGAGCGCTGTGGTTGCAACCACCCACCGCACAATCCGCTTCGCCGTGGCGTGACCTTTGCCTCGAGCGCGCTCTTTGACTGATTGCCGACTGCGTGCCGCGGCGCACTCAAGCGTCGTCTCCGGGCGGTGGGATGGCAGCGACATCAGTCCCTTTCCTCGGCTGTTGCTGTGACTATGGTGCTATGCTAATTATAGCGTATTCGCCTTCTGAATCGGCTATGTCGTCTTGTTTTTTGCGTCAGTGCTGAACATATCCAGTAAGTCGTCGTCGATGATGTCGACCTGCACGTAGGCCACGGTGCGTTTGGCGTCTCGGAAGAGGAACTGGCCCTTTCGCAAGCTCAACAACAGGGAGATGTTGGCCGGGGACGGCGTGATGCCGAGAAGGGCACAGGACGCCTTGGCCTCTGCCTCGGATTCCACCCAGCCACACCAGATCGTCGACATGGACACTCCAGCTGGCTCAGAAGCATCGGACTCTGCAAAGTCGTTCGCTGACTGCGACAACTGTCGCACCATGCACCGCTTGGATCGCCCCATGCGGCGCAGCCATTGCAGTAGGGCTGCGGACCTGCCGGAGCGCTTGATCACGTGCCACTCATCGAAGGTGGCGCTCTTGACGTATTGGTCCGGCAGCATGTACAGCATCGAGCGAATGTAGTCGGTCATCATCCCCGAGATGACGTCGGAGAGCACGGTTTTTTCGGTCTGTTTCTCCCCGGGTGGGGTGGTGGTCATGTTGATGGCCACAAACAGAACAATGTCGCCTTGGTTTATGTTGAGGCTGCCGCCGGAGGAAGGGCGGCGGAACAGGTGCCGTCCAAGGATGGTGTTGGCGAAGGTCTCGAGCGGGTCGAGCAGCGCAGCGACCATGGACTTCACTTCGTGTACGTGGGTTGGGTCGGTGGATAACACCAGGTTGTTGTCCTCGGGCAGTTCCTTGACCCACTGTGCGAGGGTGTTCCGCACTCCTTGCAGGCACGGCTCCTCTTCGATGGGACGCTCGTCCGGGGACTCCCTCCGGGCGATGACTTCTTCGTAGGTCAACCCCTGCTCTTTAGCCAACTCGCGGCGTACTGCGTTACGGATGATCCGCTCGCCCAGGTTCCTGTCTTTACCTGGATGTCCCAGCTGACGATCGAGCAGGGTTTGCATGGTGTCCACGACAGCGGATTCTCGGTCGTCGATTGGAATATTTGGGTTGGTCAAGTCGACCTCTGCTGTCCCGAAGGGGTCGAGACTGACGGAGGTCGCGGGGTCGAGCAAGTCGACTAGCTTTATTTTGCGTGGGTCGATCCCAAGTCGTTGGGCGTACCGCAGTAGAGCGAAGAAATCACCCTTCGGGTCCCATATGGTTTGAGTGACTCCGCGGTGGTAATCCTCAAACGCGCTTTTCAGGCCACGTGAGACTGTCTTGCCGCTACCTGAGTCCCCGGCCACTACCTCCGTGGGAGCGCGCCCCTCGTCGTCGACTACGTTGAGCAGGTCGTAGAAGACGGGTGCGCCACGCTTGGGTTTGCCCTTGGCGTCTTGGATGATTGTGAAGCCTTGGTAGAGGCCGGTCCCGTCTGTGTCCCCGACTTGAGACGAGAACCAGGGCTGGGCACTGGCGAGGTATTCGGTATCGGTCTCGTGAATCCAGTCGGTTACCTCAACCTCGCCCCCCGGGAAGCTCTGGTAGAAGAGCTCTATCTGGTCATACTTGGGGTTCACCAGTTCCATGTGCAGGTCCTGGTAGTGTTCGATCAATCTGGCGATCTTGCGTTGCAGCTGCTTCTTGTCTGTGTCATAGACACAGAACACGGCCTGCCATTTCGCCATGCGCGCACGAGCGAAAGTGTACTTTTGCTTCACCTCCCGCAGATTGTCGTGCTGCGTTTGGGTTACGTCGTCCAGCGGAGTCCCCGCCTCCTGGTCTTCCTCATGCTGGGCTTCCGCATCATTGATGGGTCGTTGGATTTCTTTTTGTGCGCGGTTGGAGTCGAGCACTTCAAACCGCAGCGAGACGTCGACAGGGAAGTCCAGAGTGGAGCGATGATGAATCCAATTGGCGTGATGGCCAACTTCGGTAGGGATGTAGGCCAGCGGGAGGAACGCCGCATAAGCCGTCCCATCCCCAATAGGAGCGTCGATTTCAACCGCGTGGTACCGGGGCCCACGTGCCCCCTCGCGCCCCAAATACACCACTCTGGTCTGGCTCGCCAGTACCGTGCGCCACCAGCCGATTCCCCACGGTTCGCCGTCTGCGTAGTCGATAGTGTCGGGGGTGGGAAGGCCTGGAGTGTCCAGGTGGCGCACCAGCCATTCAATGCGGCGTCGGGCATTTGGGTTGGCGGCCAGCCAGGATGCCCCCAGAGTCTCGGCTATGTTATCGACTCCCTCTTCCCAGTCAGCCAGCTCCTCCGGTCCAGGCTGGGTATCTTCGAGCCCGGCAGAAAGCATCAGGTATTCCATGCCGTGCCGTAGAAACCCGCGGACGCCACTTGGCCCGCGATCCCCTAGTCGAACGAACAAGTGCGCGTCTCGCTCGAAGAACTCGCGTTCGTTGATGGCTTCCCGCGTTGCTCGGATGAATGAGGCGAATGTGGGGTGGGCTGTATCAGCATGACGCGCCACCACAGTACGTTCCCAGTCGTCCGGCGAGTGCACCTGGTTCGTGATCAGTAGGTGTCCCTGGTTCCCCTTTTCTGCTGGGAACACTTGGGCGAACACCTGGTTGGCTTCTCGGAAGAACCCAGCGATGGTCTCCTCGTCGGGGAACCCCCAACGCTTCGGAGGAACTTCGAAGCCTGCCCAGGCTGCTTTATCGGATAACAGGACGGTATCGTCAGCGTAGCTGATCGGCAGCCGGAAGCCTTGCGCCTCAGTGGGGGCAAGAGTGCTGACTCGATCCTCTTGTGTGATCCGCTTACGCGACTGGCTCGTTTTACGGAAATCGTCGATGACATCTTGAAAAAGAGACACAGTTCCCCTATTCCCTCACGGTTGCCAGACTGCCGCGCCGGTCGTGCGGAACGTGGCTCTGGGTGGTGCGGTGCTGCTTCTGTCGGTCCTGCTCTGCGGCGTGGGCGAGAGCCTGGTCATCCATCCACGTTTGCAGGTCCACGTGTCCAGTTGACCGGGCAAGTAGTTGTTCTGTGCGGGGGTCAGTCCACTCGGCTTCTGCTCCCAACTCTGCGGTGTAATCCGAGGCGACTGCCCACTCGCGTAGATAGTGTTGGACGAACTGATCGACGGGCCGCTTGGGGGTCTTGATTGGAACGCCGCGGCGATGAACCGGACTGTCCAACAGGGTGCGGATAAGGCTGCGCAACGTTCCTGCGATGGACTTGTGGTAGGGCATCGGCTTCACCGAGCGACACGAGATGAGTGCGGGGACGCCGATGATGATCGTCAGGAAGGCCCACACCCCGACTTTGATGCCGATGAGACTCAATAACGGGCTGATGAGCAGCGCCTGAAGGATGATCGTGACAAGACAGGAGACTATGAAGACGGCAATCTGGCTGGTGCGCAGTCCTTGACGTAGCGGTACGTAAAAGTCCCCGAACTTACGGATTCGCTTGTCGATGGCAAAGAAGGAGTCGTAGCTGTGCCCAACGAGGCCCTTCCTCTCCAGGTCCTCTCCCTCAGTCTCCGTACTCATTGCGGCGCCTCACTTGCGATGGTTACGCGGTCAGTCGGTGATTGCTTTATCGGCCAGTGAGGTGGCAAAGTCTCGGACCGCCGTCGCCGCTGAGCCAAGAGCGGACGGGTCCGCGATAGCGATAATCAAAACCGCCCCGACCCAAGGGACGATTACCGGGCCAAACCGCTTCCCCCTGGTTGCGAAGAGGGCGGCGACCGACAGTACGAATGCGGCCACAACGACGATCCATGTCATGTTGAAAGGCATTGCGATTTTCCTCCAAGAGACCCATGTGGTGTCGATCTACTGTTGTGGGCTGTGCATCAGTAGACCCCGTCTCTCCGGCGAGGCGCCGGAGGTGGACTGTGACTGTAACTGGGGAGTCATTCCCCCTCTTCCTCAGAGGACGCGGCTGGGGTGTCCTCTGGTGATTGTGTGTCCGTCTCCGGTGCTGAGCTGTTTCCCCCCTCGGGGGGAACCGCGTCAGCTGGAGCGCCGGATGCGGCTTCCGAGAGTTGGGCTGCGGGCTCGGGCTCGCCAGCGACGTACCAGCGATCTCCGGCCAGTTTCATGGGCACCCGGTAGGTGGCCTGCACCTCTGCTTCACTCCCTGCGATTGTCCAGGTTACCGGGACAATCGCGTAGTACACGGTCCCTTCCTGCGGTTGTCCGTTCTTCGGTGTCTGGATTGTCACGTCCTGGACGCTCGGTGGCGGGGTGGACACCATGGCACCCCCCAGGCCGATGGTGCGCACACCAGATGCTGTGTATTGGCGCAGCTCGTTGTCATCGGATGCGGCCCAGGCGGCGAAGAATCCCGGGAAGAAGGATGTGGCCAGCGTTTGCGCCAGCTCTGGATTTTCCCTCAGTCCGTCGGTGTCTCTAAGGTCCTCGCTGGGGTCGGCTGCTCCGGTCCTGGGGGAGCAAGGGCGTGGTGTAGGTGTGGCTGCGAGGCCGAAAGCCCATTGCACGCTGGTTCCCACCACGGAGTCGGGCTTGTAGGCGTAGACGGGGATAGTGAGGCAGCGTCGCGAGTCGTCCTCAAGCCGGTAGGCCACGTCTACGAGTGCCCGGTGCTCGCTGAGCACGGTGGGGGAGGTATTGACGGAGGTGAAGGTGACCGATTGTGTTCCCTGTCCGTTCCACCCGGCCTGCGGGTCCATTCCTTTAGTGAGGTATTGGGCCATGCGCACTTCACGTTCGTCGGGGTTGTCCTCGTCCCACGTGGCCCAGTCGTAGGCCACTTGCTCGGCCCAGGACGTTGCTTGTCCTACTGGGTAGTTGCTGCCTTGGTCTCGCATCGCGGTTGCTACTTGGTCCTGAATGTCTTGGTTGCTGGGCAAAGCGGCGATCACGGCGGTGTTCCACAGAGTGAGTGCGGTAACGACAATGAGCGCGGCCATCATTGCGCTTGCTTTCCACCGGTTGCCTCCTAGGAGGCGTGCGCGGCGAGAGACCTTCGGCCTGCTTTTAGTTGGCTGTGGCGTGCGCTCTTGTGGTGCTGGCTTCTCGCGCTTTTTATCTTCCCGCTTCTCCTTCGGGTCAGTGAACCAGTGCCATATTCGGCCAGGAATCCCACCACCGCGGGAGGACGTGGAGTGCTGTGCGCTGTCCGGGCGCACCTCGTCCACATCAGGGCTGGGAGTTGCGGAGGTGCCCTGATGTGTCTGCGAACGATGCTCCATGTGGTCCTTCTCCAACGGGCTATGTGGCTGTTTCTAGTGTAGCAGGTGGTTACCGTAATGGCTTTGACTCATAGCGTTTTTGTGTCATTTATACGAACCATGATGAGTCGTTTCCCGCGGTCCCGGTGTCGGCGTCTTGAGGGTCGTCGACCTTCCCGCTTTTGGGGGCGGTTGGAGCTGCGGATTCGGGTTGTGGGATGCCGTCGTCTGCCCACTGATCAACCTGGGGGTCCAGGGTGTTCTCTGGCTGCCTGCCTGACGGTGTGTCGACCGGCTGGTCAATTGGCGCCCCGGATGTGTGTTCCTGCTGCGGCACAGCGGATTCCGGTGGGGGATCGGGTGGTGAGCTGGTCGCGGGTGGGTCGTGTTCTGGGGTCGTGTTTGCCGTGTTGGCGGCGCGGCCCTGTTGTGTAGGTGCTGTGTCTGCGGGCTGGCTCGCGCGGGTCGGTTGCTTGTGGTTGTTGGCAGGTTCGGCGGGATGGTTGTCCTGGACGATGAACTGCTGCTGATCTGGGGTGTCGTGGGAGTGCACTGTGCGGTTGGGGGGTGGGGCTTTTTGTGGCTGCTGTTGTGTGTCGTCCGGACTGGGTAGTCGTGTGGGAACGGGGGTGGCGCGAGCAGTCTGGAGCGCTTCTGTGGTGCTTGCTGCTGTACCCGCGGGGGTGGCGGACTTCTGCGTCGCGGGCACGTAGGGAATGAGGCGCACGAGTGGGGCGTCCCCGTCGTTGTCGTCTTTTCGCACGCGTTGTCGTCCCCACCAGTGGCCACGGGGGATGATCGGAGCGTCTTTGAACCATATGTGTGCATGGAACCGGGGCACTTGTGCTAGCTCGATGTTGGGGCGCAGGAACGCGTCAGTGACGATGCTGAGTCTGGTGTCGCCGGAGATGCCGATTGCTTCGCCCTGGAATGATTTCTGACGAGTCTCCTCCTGGGCCATCCGCTGCATGGCGAATACGTCGGGGACAGTGGACGCTATGTCGGCGGCGCTGTCACGGGAGGGGAGAGACAGTACGACGAAATTGCGGGCGTTGGATTGGATTTCCTCAGTGGTGCTTGGGTGCCAGCCAGCGAAGGACTGAGCTGCTGGCCAGACGAACACGCGGGCTCCTTGGGCCATGGTGTAGATCGGGTTCATCACCACGACTCGTTCTTCCATTTGTGAAGCCTCGTCGGGGATGACGAACGTGTCGCGCAGTGTGCTCTTGTCTGCGACTCTGCTGCGGGCTGCGATCAGGATGGAGAGTTGTTTGAACAGGAAGGAGCCGAGCACTTTGACAACCAGGTCGTTGACGGCTGAAGCGATGCCGATGTAGATGAGCCCGCCGTTGTCCATCACGTCTTTCATGGACACTGGGTCGGGGTTGTATTCGTTGGGTTTGAGGCGGTCGCCAGCAGCGTTGATGATCTTGTTCAGCTCATTGCGCAGGCCAGTCAGGTCGGATGCTTTCACCAGGGACGCTTCGTCGTGCCACCGCTCGTATTTTTCTTGCTTCTCGGGGTCGGTGGTTGTGCGCAAAGGGTCGATCCGGTCGAGGAATCTGGACGGTACGGATGTGTCGAGGAGGAAGTCGAACATTCCCTCGCCTTTGTTGAGGCCGACTTCTTCGGCTGCTTCTAGCTGCATGGGTATCCATGCTTCGGCAATGCCGCGGTAGTAGGCTGCGCCTCCGTCTCCGTCTGCGAACTGCATACATTCGATGAGGACGGAGGCTTTGTCTGCTGGTGATCCTGGCCAATCGAAGAGGTCGTACCAGGAGGAGTCGGAGTTGCCGAGTCCGATGTCGAGGATGTGTACCGGCTGGTCGAGCTCTTCGGCAATCTGCACGAGTCCTTCTCGTGTGCCCACATCGGCTTTGAAGTCGATGTAGATCATCGTCGCGTCGTTTTCGAGGACGTAGTGGGTGAAGGTGGTGGCGGCGCTGGTTTTGCCCATCTGGGTGCGTCCGAGGAAGATTCCGTGTCCGATCCCGTTGATTTTGCGTTCTACGACCATGCCGTATCGGGACTGGCGCCATGGAATCCGGTCGTGGGTGATGACGCCAAATCGTGCGTACCCGTCCGGCTTGTTGTGCTTGGTGGTTCCGCGGGTCAAGGTTCGGGTGTTACGCCATCTCCTGTAGCGCATTGCCCAGGTGGGTCGTTGTGGCCGAAGGAACGCTGCGGTGGAGCGCTCTGTTTGGTAGGAGCGAGCGAGCCCGTGCAGACCTTGGGCGATGATGGTGTAGGGGAGTGCGGCGATCAGTGCAGCTGTAGCAGCGTCCTGTGGTGTGGTTGTGGCTTTGTCGCCGAAGCTGAGCAGGAAGTCGTACCAGTGCGTGAAGATTGCAGTGGGGTTGGCGGAGAGCACGGGTGCCAGTAGGGCACCAAATGCGATGGTGCGCAGGCCACGTTTACGCCAGGAGTCGTTGTAGTGGCGGTATCCGATCTTGATTCCGAGCGCGAACACCAACGATGCAGGGTTCAAGATGGCGGCAACCCAGGATAGTGCACGGGTTACTTTGACGATTGGCGCGATCAGTCGTCGGGAGTCGTGGAACTTGCGGCGCGAGCTCCAGGGGTAGGGGGTGAGCGATTGCCCAGCGTTGATGCTCATACGGTTTGCACCTGTGATTCCGTGAGCGTTCCCAGGTCGGCTGCGAGCTTGTCTGGAAGGTTGCTCATGTCGAGCAGGTGGATGCCTTGGGTGGGTGGTTGTACTCGTATCCTGAGAGTGAGCGTGCTGTTGCTCCCGAGTGCTCTGGACGCTCCCTGGGCTACCCGGTTTGCTGTGGCCTGGCTTGCGCAGATGTACCAGACGGCGTGCACGGCGGTGTTCCGGCGGTATGCGCGCAGTTTGTGCTCGTAGGTTTTGATGGAGCGGTCGGTGTCACGCTCGGCCTCGATAGCGATGTAGCGGCTGCTGTCGTCGTTGAGCACTGCCAGGTCTGGCCGTTTGGCGACTCGTTGCCCGTTGGGCGAGATGTAGTCGGACTCAAAGGGGGTGTCGAGCAGTAGTCCGTGCTGGGTGGTGGCAGTGGACAGTTCGCGTTCAGACAGTACGGTGTAGCCGCTCTCTTCGAGAGCCATTCCGATGTCGGCTGCCATCCATGCGTGTTGCGCTAGCAGTGGGTTGATCCGGTTGCGCATGGTCCACGGCAATGTGGCCACGGTTCCGCCGATTCGAGTGGCGTACCAGGCGGTGCGTCCGTCTGTGCTCATGTCCGCGCCGACGACGGGACCGAGGTTGCGGGACGGTTCGTGCTCGATGCGACGTAGTTTGTTGAGCCGGTGCTGGATTGTGTGGAAGGCGCGTTGTGCCGCGTTGCGGTTTTCGGTGTTGTTGTATTCGGGGTGGAGCGGCCACCAGATGTGTGGGGGATGTTCGGCGCGGATGAGGTGGGTGACGTTAAGCGTGTACCAGCGTCCGAGCATGGCAATTCTGCGTTGGTCGCGTTCGGTGAACCGTATGCCGTTGTTGGAGCCATTTCTGCTGATGTAGCGGATAGATGATTGCACGTTGGCCATGACTGTGTACGGACTCCCTGGCGTCGTCTGCGAGCGCTGGTTGCGCGGTTCTGTCGTGTTCCCAGGGTATGCCTTTCGGGGCTGTAAAGCGTCCAAAGACACGCCCAAATCGGTTTCCAAATGCCCGTTGCGTTTCGGACGGTAGAGCGTAACGGGTGTTACTGCGCAAATGTTGAAACAAAGCGCCTCATGGCGTAACGGGTGTTACTAGCCGCTTCCTTGCCATGCCAAGAGAACCCATCCGTAACGGATGTTAATGCGGCGCAGCCTGATGTGGGCCTATTCAGCCCCTTCGCTGCGTGTGGGGCGTATCCGGTGCGGGTGTGCTGTGTGGTTGCTTGGTGGTGTGCCTGTTGTGCCCTGGTGGGTGCTTGGGGGTTCTGGGGTGTTCCTGAGGGTTTCCAGGTGTTCTTGGTGGTGGTCGGGGTGGTGTGTGGCCGGATGGGGGTTGCGGGTGCGCTGTGTGGGGGTGTCGTGGTGTTCCCGCACCAGTGTTCCCGGGTGCGGGAGTACCACGGTGTTCGTCGGGGCCCCTTGTTGCTGGCGGGGTGGTTGTGTGTGGTTGGCGAGTGTGCTGTGGGTGGTGTTGGTGAGTGTGGGCAGGCAAGGTGACCCGTGGGGTGTGCGGGGCTGGGGTGCAAGGTGGTACAGGGGGTTCTTGGGGTTTCCTTGGGGTGCCGTGGGGTTCGTGCGTGTTGGCAAGGTGGCCGCGTGGGCGCGGGTGGCCGTGTCCGGGGATGGTTGGTGTGTGGGTGGCTCGCTGCGCTCGCCGCCCTTGCGGGCAAAGGCCCTGCCCATTTTGCGGGGTCGGGCGGGTGTTTCCCTGGTTGTGGGCAAGGTGGCCGGGGTGCGGGAATCCCCAAGGTGTCCCGGTGGTGCCCCCGGGGGATTCCCGTGGCCCAACCATGGGAGGAGGCGGTGTGCAAGGAGAGGGGCACGCGCGCGGGGGTTTGGCACCCAAGGGCCCCTGTGGGGCTCCCAGGAACCCCTGTGGTGCACCCTCCAGCTGGCGCGCACCCTCACCAAAGGGGCCCCGGTCGTTCGGCACTCACCCCCCTCGGCTGCGCCACGGCACCCAAGGGGGACACAAGAAGGGGCCCCGGTTGGTTGCCACCTCCAAGACGTGCAAGGGGGCGGCCCCCTTGCACAACCCCCTGGCTCACACGCCCAAAGGAGCCCCCTCCGGGAGCCCCTGGGGGATTCCCCCAGGACCCCCCGCCGCGCGCCTCCTCCTGGTCGCCGTCGCCGCAGCACCTGGTTGCCTCTCAGTCACCCCGAGAGGCGTAGGGGTCTCAGAAGGGGGACTTGGGCGTCCCCCTTCTGAGGGTTTCCCTGTCTTGGTTTCTCCTTGTTGTGTTGCGTGTGCGTGGTGGGTTGGTGGGGTTGTGTTCTTCCTCCGGTTCCCATCCCTTGCCTTCCCCCTTTTGGTTCTGGGTTGGTCTGCGTGTGTGCAACGTTGTGTTGTACGTGTGGGGGCTGGGGTGCGTGGGGTGTTCCTGGGTGGCCCTGGGGGTTCGTGCCGCTTGTCTGTGGGGGTGGGGTGGTTGGCGCTCGCGGCGGGTGGGGTGTGTGGTGGGCTCTTGGGGGTTGGCGGCTGGGTTGGCTGGTTGGTGGGGTTGGTTGACCGGGGCCGGGAGAGCCTGTGTTGTGGGGGTGGTGGTGTCAACTGGGTGGGTGCGGTTGCCTGGTTGGTTGCCTCCTGGGGTGCTATACTGAGAATGTTGGTTCCCCAACATGAGAGAGAGGCACACCATGGCAAGCGTCCAGGTGATGGAGGAGACCGCCAGTCCGGCCACTGTGGGTCAGTGGCTCGACACCTTGGAGTCGGCTGACCGCGCCAGTATGGTGCGGGTGCTCGAGGAGGTGTCCCTGGAGCCCGGCCAGGCGGGGTGGCAGGACACCTACGGCGAGTGGGTCAGGCATGGGGGTGTGATCGACACTGGTGATTACCGTGACATCGGTCGCGCCCTGGAGCGTGAAGGGGTGCAGGTGGTCATGGTGCACGACCCGGAAGAAGGGTGGGCCGGGTTCCAGGCAGAGGCCACCGTCGATGGTGGGGAGTTTCTGCTGGTGCAGTTCCACAGTATCGAGGAGGTGTCCCTGACCCGGCAGGGTTTCAGTGGGCCGGAGCAGGTACTGGGGGTGGTGCAGCTATTCGAGGAAGCGATGGACGCGGTGACCGCCCGGGCTGCCTCTCTGGGGCAGGGCGCCCAGGGGTGAGCGTCTGTCCTTGAGGGGGGCGCTCGCGGTGTCCTGCCTGTCCTCGTTGGGCGGGGTAAGGGGTGCCGTCAGGGTTGCCGCTCGAGGCGGGTGGTTCCCGGTTGTGCGGGGATGCCCGGGCGTACCTGGTGTCCTGGCTGGGGGTGCTGGCCAGTGTGCCCCATGCCGGGTACAACACTGTGTTGTGTGTGGGTGGTTAGCGTCGCCACACGTGCACGTGTTCCCGTGCCAGCAAGGGTGCCCCTTCGGGTCCTTTCACGTAGGACGGCACCCAGGTGGGGCGGCGGAGTGACCGGGCCGGGCCGTGGGCCTGGTTGCGCCAGTGTCCTCGCACCACCCAACGGTGGGTGTAGGTGCACCCCTCGGGGTCCTCGTCCTGACTGGTGTCGGTGGCGGGTTGGAGGCGTCGCAGTTCAATCACCCCCACCCCCCCTTGCCTCTCCCAACCCCCACCCCTCCCCTTCTTCCGGCCACGGTTGCTGCCGCCGTTCTTGGTGGGCAGGTGCTTGCGGGTGGCCACGGTCGGCTGGGCCATCATGATCCACGTGGCTACGGTCGCGGCCACCAGTCCTGCCGCGTCCCCTTCGACGTCTTCGGGGTCTTGGGCCTGGTCTGCGGGGATGGGTGCGACGGTGGCGCCGATCTGGAGGGTGCCGTTCAGGGTGGGTCCGTCGGCCAGGTGGATGTCGGTGGTGTGCATGAGGGCGCGCAGGTGCAGGTGGCCGCCGTAGTGGGACCAGGTGATGCCTGCGACGGGGGCGTGGGGGACATGAGACACCCCGAGGGCTCCGGTGGGCCACGCCTGCCGGGGGAGCGCGGTGGCGGGCAGGGGTGGCATGTCCCCGTCCCAGATGAGCATGCCGTAGTCGGCGGGCAGGATTGCTGCGGGGGTGAAGGTGGGGAGGTCTTCGGAGGCATCCAGTGCCACGCGGGTCATGTCGCGGCTGACCCAGTACAGTTCGGCGGCGGTCAGGTGGCGGGCTGCTTTGAGCATGTCCCGCGAGTGGGTGGTGGTGGTGGCTACGTCCTGGCGTGCGGCGGCGATGGTGGCTGCCAGCTCGTCGCGCAGGCGGGGCAGGCGCATGGGGGTGATGCGGTGGCTGGTGGGGCGGTCTGACATGAGGGGTCCCTTATTCGAAGTGGGGGACGGGCATGAGGTTGCGGGGTGGGTGATCAGCAGGACTGGCCCCGTTCGCGAGCGCGACGGCGCACCTCGGCCAGTGGGATGCTCACCCGGCGCGGGGACTCCCGGATGGACTCCAGGCCCCCGGCCCTACACAGTTGCCGCCCCCGCGCGTCGCTGACGCCCAGGATGCGGGCTGCCTCCTGGGTGCCCACGAACACCCTCTGGCCCTGTGCGGGCTGGGATGCGTCGCGTAGTGCGGCGACCAGTGCCTGCACGTCCTCGGCTGCCTCCCGGTCCCCCTGAGCGCGCAGCCGGTCCGCGAGTCGCTGCCCACGCTGGGTGAGGTCTCGCACCTGGCCCGTCTCGGTCACACCGAGTCCTGGGAACTCTCGGGCAGGAACACCATCAGGTGCTCAATCTCTTCGACGCGCTCGCGGGCGATATCGGCCAGCTCATTGGCCACCCGGTAGGGGATCGCGTCCCGCCCGGATTCCCAGGCGCGCACGGTGCGCTCGCGTACCCCCAGCACGTTCGCGAGCGCGGTGTGGGTCAGGCCCAGGTACTCGCGGGTGGCGCGCAGGTGCTCCGGGGTGGGCCTGGTCGGGGCCACGGTGGCGGGCTCGGGTTCCTCGCCCTCGCCTTCGGTGTCGTGGTCGTCGGCGGTGATGTAGGTGGCGGGCACATCGTCCAGGCCCAGGAGGAAGGCGGCGTAGATGCGGTAGTGGCCGTCCCAGATTCTGCCGTCCGGGCCGACCTGGATCGGGGTGGTGATGCCATGGGCCCGTATCGAATCGACCAGGGCGCGCACCTGGGGGTAGTGGTTCTCCCGCAGCCAGGCGAACTCGACCGACCACGGGTGCTCATCACCGGGCTGCACGCGGCCCAGCAGGGCCACCAGGCTCGTCTGCGTCGTCAGAGATGGTGCGGTGGTTGTCATTTGGTCCCCCGTTCTGGCAGGGACGCCAGTAGGTCGTCCATGTCTTGGCGCTCCTGCTGGCGTGCGGCCTCACGCTCTCGGCGGCGATCCTCGACCTTCTGCTCCTTGCGCTCCTCCAGGTGCTCGCGTGCTATGCGCATCCCGGCTTCCGGCATCCCGCGCTCGCCCGCCGCCCTGAGGAAGTCCAGCGGGTTCTTGCCTTCGATGCTGGGCAGGGCGGCGATGCCCTCAAGCGTGTTCCACCGGGAGTCGCCCCTGAGGAAGGAGCCCACGGTTACGGTCAGGTCACTGTCGGTCAGGTTGAAGTAGCGCCGATCCGGGTCCAAGCGCTTTGCCGTGGTTGAAGAGCCGAATGCTACGAGAAAGGCGACGACACCAGCCGCGCCGCATATGCCGCCAACAAGGACGGGATAGCCACTGGTCACGAACTCGGTCAGCGAGAAGCCCGAGGACACTGCACCCCAGACCCCGGCAACCACTGATGCGACCAGCAGAATCGTGCCGACAGCCGTAGCCACTATGGTTGTGGTCTCGTGGCGCCTGTGGGCGCGTTTCTGTTGGTCAGTCATCTCGGTCGCGGCCACTAGGTCGTGCCCCTGTGGGGTGTCGGCCACGAAAAACACCTTGGCGCTGGAATCGTGGACGGGCAGGGACGTCTCGTGCAGAAAGTACGGAGTGGTGCTCATGCGGGGCTCCTTGAGGGACGGGCGCATCAGGACTGCGTGATGCTGATAGCCAGGTAGGACTCCTGCCACTGTGTGGGGTCGTGCTGGAGGAGTGCCTCGTGCAGCTGCTCGAGCGCGTCGGTCACGTCCTGTGGGGCGTCGAGGAACCATCCGGCGATCCGCGCGGTGATGTCTTCGCGGTCTTCGACCTCGATGATGTCGTCGGTAATGGTGTCGGTGACGGTAAACACTGTGGCGACCTCCTTCTGGTCGGGTGGTCTGAGGCGTTTCCCCCTGACCGCGTTATCTTCACTGTAGCACCCTATGGTGACAACACAAACAGGCGGAGGCCGGGAGCAGTAACGGGTGTTACGGCTCCAGGTACGCCGCCCCGGCGGCGCCCTCAACTACAGGCCGGGGCGCCACACACCCAGGAGGGCGGGAGTGGGGAAGGGGCGAGGGTTGGGAACCTTCTTCCGGGGGGCGAGGTGGGTGGCCAAGGGAGTGGGGCCTGTGTGGAGTGCGGACGTGGCGGTAACGGGTGTTACGGGTAGAGGCGGGGGTGTGAGCTGCCGCTGCCATGGCGAGAGGGTGCGCGCGAAGCGTGCTCGGTTCTACTGGGAGGGGGTGAGTCGTGAAGGGTGCCGGATTCAGAGAGGGCGGCAGGGCAAGGTAGCGGCACGCACACATCCGTGCTAGTGTGTAGTAATGATTGAGAGAGGCGCACAATGAGAACTACTACCATCCACGATCAGGCATCCACCTACACGCAATGCCGATTGGGGGATATGCCCCCACACGTCGCAGACGCCACCCGTCAGGCCATGCGCGACGACGGCTACCTCCACGACCGTGGCGGCGGCATCAACACCTTCAGCCCCTTCGATGACATGGATGGCGAGTACTACTGGCTGCGTCGGTCCTATGTGGCGGCAGCGCTCGCGCGACTCGATGACGAGAAGAGGGGACGGGCATGAGCGAACTTCCAGAAACCGGGGTCGCCTACCAATGCCCGGACTGCCAGGCCATCTACACCCAGCATGACCTCGTTCCCCTGTACGAATGCTCCCGCTGCGGCGGAAGCACCCCGGAGCGGCGCTGCGAGGAGTGCAACATCTTCACCGCCCGCGCCGGAGAAGGCTGCGAGGAGTGCGCCGCCGAATGCGAAGAGGTCGAAGTCGTCGAAGACCACGACGGCGCCCTGATCCCCACTGAGGAGTGGGACCCCGAGGAGTCCAAGGCCGCCCGGGACGCCGCCTACGCGGCAGAACGCGCCCGCGAGCGCGAAGAAGGGAAGGCTCGCGAGCGCGAGCGCCGCGACGCTGCCGCCACGCAGGTTCGGGCTGACCAGGTGCAGGTGGGGGCGTGGATCATGCACCCCAGCCCGGATGAAGGTCAGGATGATTGCCGAGTTGCAGTCCAGGTCGTCTACGACTGGGGCCACCACCGTGGCGTGGTCGTCAGCGAGTACGGGATGGCGCAGGTTCTGCGGGTCCCCCGGGAGACCATGTTCACTGGGGTGCCCGCCCCAGACCGATGGTCCACCGCCGACGAAGCGCGGGGCGGCTTTGACGCGCCGTCGTTCGACCCGGACGGTGGCGCCATGATTGCCTCCTCCGCTCCCCGGGCGGGCACGGAGGATTTCGAGATCACCCTGGCTAAAACTCCCCGCAACCTGTCCCCGTGCGGCCCGTTGCCGTGCCTGAGCATCAGCAGGATCGCCGGATCGTTGGGTACGGTGCTGGGCGTGTTCGTGGACCGTGGCCACGCCGAGCGGTCGCTGGCGGTGTGGGAGGCGGCTGCTCGAGCGCTCGCGGACGCGCAAGGGGTCGAACCGGTGCCTGATCGCATAGGGGCGACGCTGATCCGCGAGGGCCTGTCGATGCACGCTGACCGGCTGGGCACTCCAGTCAGCATCGCCCTGGGCACCAACGACATGGGGCTGGACCCGGACCAGAGGCTGCTGAACGTGCATGTCGGGGGAAGTTGCGCCTCGCTGGCGGACCCGGGCCGGTTGCTGGCTGCGGTGCAGATCGCGCGCGCCGAGTTGGGGCACCTGAACGGGTAGTAACACCCGTTACGGTTTCGCTGCGTGGTGGTGGCGCAGCGGGTGCCATATCCGCATGGCTGGATGGACCGTAACAGGTGTTACGTCTCGTGCTGCTTCTGTGTGGTGGACGTGCGTGATCAAGCACCTGTTCCAGGACCTGGACAATCCCACCGACGCCGACGCCCGGGCCGTCGGCGCTCAGATCGCCAAAGTGCTGCGCAGCTCCTCGTGGCTCAAGGTTGACCAGCGTGATGCGGAGGCGCGCCTGGGGGAATCCGAGGTTGCCATGTGCGCCGAGGAGTTCGAGGACATCGAAGACCTGAACCACTTCAGCGCCGTGATTGATCGGCTCTACGATCTCGCGGACGCCGACCGCGTATGGGTCGCCTAAACGGCCAACTCCGCAGAGGGGAACAGCCCCAGACCAAGACGGCAGACACTGACCAATCTTCACCCGGCCTGCCACCGTCGGCGGGCCGGGCTCCACTCATCCACGACAGAGGAAAGGCCATGACCACCACCACGCCCGCAAGCATCGTCGACCGCATCGACCCCGAGGGGGCGCACACGGCCTGGACCGCGTACGAAGCGGGACTGGAAGCCAACGCTCTGGCCCGGCAGAACCTCCGGTTCATCATCCTCACCGAGGCGCACTCCCGAGGCCTGTGGGACTGGGAGACCGCCGTGACGGGGGGCGGGAACATGGAGGCCAGCGCATCCGCCCACCAGCGCACCGAGGACACCCGGTTCGCGTGGTTCACCGTAGAGATGGACCCGGACGGGCCGGTCTACTTCCAGGGTGACGCGTGCTAGGAGGCCGACACTGGCGCACTGATCGGGGCCACCTGGGGCACCGCCGAGGAAGCCGAGGAGGCCGGTCGCTCCTGGCTCGCTGGCCAGCACTGACCAACACGCCCCGCCCCCGCCAATCACGCGGGGCGGGGCCCTGCCGCGAGAGGAACGGCGGCGAGGGCAGACCATCCGCGAGTACCTCGGCCTGACCGTAGATGCGCTGGCCGCCATCCTCGGCGTCCAGCCCCACACGCTGCGGGCATGTGAGGCAGGAAGGTGCCCGATCCCCGAACGAGTCCGGGTCGGAAAACGTGGCCGAGCTCGACCGCACGGGCGGGGCCGAGTAGACGATGTGCCGCCCCGTGGCAGGGGGGTGAGGTCTTTCTGGGTGTAGGGCCGGACGATGCGGACTCATTGCCGCTGGTCGGCGCCCACCTGTGCGTGTCGCCATCGCGGAGAGTGTCCGTAGCGCCTCCCCAGGATGGCGTAACGGGTGTTACTACCTGCGTGGAGGGACATGAGAGACGCTGCCATTCGCGGAGCACGCAGAAGGCAAACCTGCTATAGTGATATGCGAAAGGATCGAGCACCCACACCCGACGAGGACACCATGCACACCGCCGCCCGCACCCCCCTTGCGGACCACATCCGCCGCGACCTCGACTACCTGGCGGGCTTTCCTGGCGACGGCACCGGAGCCACCCAGGAGGGCCGGGCGCTGCAAGCGACCCAGGCGGAGGCAGCCGTGGCCGACTGGATGGCCATGAACGCCCCCACGGCGGTCCCAGCGCTACGAGAAGCGGGCCTGGCGATCTGGACCCCCGCCGACGGGTACGGGGACGGGCACCCAGATGAGTAGCACGCCCGCGCCCGAACCGATCCAGGGGGACGATCTGGACGATTTCACGGCGGAACTGCGCCAAGCCCTGGACGAAGCTGTCGCCGCTTGCTCCGATAAGAACCACCAGTGGCGTGCTATGTACGATGCCACCACGGCGCTGCTGATCCGCCACCG
>Ga0079226_10000022_pt1 | contig 97815 bp, 87 predicted proteins | sample Poulit2014_FD_76345 | JGI IMG/M metagenome (GOLD analysis project Ga0079226, IMG submission 76345) | Agricultural soil microbial communities from Georgia to study Nitrogen management - Poultry litter 2014 | ecosystem: Environmental > Terrestrial > Soil > Agricultural land | place: USA: Georgia...
AGACAAAGGTATGAAAAGTGGTATGAAAAAACAAACAATTTAATTAAAGCAGGCAATATCAACTACTTAAAAGCAAAACACGATCACTCCTAAGCGCTAGGTCGGACGTTCAAGTCGTCTCCGGGGCGCCATTTAAGCTTTGGCTGCAATAAAAAAGCCCCAAAAAATTTATCCAACCTTTTGGGGCTTTAACGTAGCAATGATAAAGGTTAAATATTCAAACCAGTTTGCGCACGCACATACTGCTGTTGGAATCGTGCTTGTTCAGCCAACGCTTCTTTACTCTTATCGGTAACCGAAAAGATATAAGCAAACAAGAAAGCCACAGGCATAGAGAACAGGGCTGGCTGCGTATACGGGAACAATGCCTCGCTAAAACCAAACACATCCACCCACACTGATTGCGATAGCACCACAAGCAACACTGCGGTAAACAAACCCGCATAGCCCGCAGCTAATGCACCGCGTGTGGTTAAACGCTTCCAGTACATAGATAAAATCAACACTGGGAAGTTAGCCGATGCCGCCACCGAGAACGCAAGTGCTGCCATAAATGCTGTGTTCATTTGCTCAAAGGCAATACCAAGCACGATAGCCACAACACCTAAAGCGATAGTGGCCATACGGCTCACCCGCAGCTCTTCCTTTTCTGTAGCAATACCCTTACGAAACACCTGTGCATAAAGGTCATGGGCAATAGCCGAAGCGCCTGCTAGGGCCAAGCCTGCCACCACTGCTAAAATTGTTGCGAATGCCACTGCAGATAAAAAGCCCATGAGTAAGTTTCCGCCTACAGCTTGTGCTAAGTGCATCACCACCATGTTGCCACCACCAAGCACAGTTTGGCTGGTATCGCCGCCTTCAAAGAAAGCAGGGTTTTGGCCCACAATAATAATGGAAGCCAAACCCATAATAGCTATCACATTAAAGAAATAAGCGGTGAAACCAGAAGCATAAAGCACAGATTTACGGGCTTCTTTTGCATTACTTACCGTGAAAAAACGCATTAAAATGTGTGGCAAACCTGCTGTACCGAACATTAACCCTAGGCCCATGGAAACAGCAGTTACAGGGTTAGAAAGCAAGCTACCTGGGAAAACAAGGCGTTCTTTAAGCGAGTGCACCGACATGGCTTCGTTTAGTAAATTGCTATAACTAAAACCAAACTGCTTGAAGGCCAATATCATTACTACAGTACCACCACCAAGCAACAAACACGCTTTAATGATTTGCACCCAAGTGGTGGCCACCATGCCGCCAAAGGTCACGTAAATCATCATAAGCGCGCCCACAATAACCAGTGCTGTGTTGTAGTTAAGCCCAAACAATAATTTAATTAGCTGCCCAGCACCTACCATTTGTGCAACCAAGTAAAAACACACCACAGTGAGCGAACTAATCGCCGACATTGTGCGCACTTTTGATTGGTTTAGCCGGTAAGAGGTAATATCCACAAAGGTGTAACGGCCTAAGTTACGCAAGCGCTCTGCCATTAAAAATAAAATAATTGGCCAACCTACGAAAAATGCCAGCATATAAATATAAGCATCAACCCCCGACATAAACAGCATTGCAGTTAAACCAAGCAAGGTTGCTGCCGACATATAATCGCCTGCAATCGCAAGGCCGTTTTGGAAACCTGTAATTTCCCCCCCTGCAGTATAAAAATCTGAAGTCGATTGGGTTCTTTTTGAGGCCCAGTAAGTAATAAATAACGTTAATATAACGAAAGCAACAAACATACTAATAGCAGACATATTTGTTTTACTACTAGAAGCAGCTGCCATGGCGGCTGGCGACGCAAGCACAAGTGCAACAAGCAGCATTAACTGCTTAGATAAGTGGCTTACAATTCTCATATTTTATTCCTTGTTATTTTTATTAATATCGTTAACTAACTCATCAGTAATGCTATCGAACTTATTGTTAGCTCGGTAAACATAAAATGCAGTTAGCAACCAAAACAAAACAAATTGAGAAAACACAACAGCCACACCGAGGGTTAAACCTCCAAAACCCAATGGCTTACCAATCATTTCTGGGGTAAAAGCCACCATTAAAATAAGTGCATAGAACAACCCAGCCACAATAAGAGTAAGAACCACAGCTAGCCGAGTGCGCCGGCTAACAAGCTCCTTAAACTTAGGGTGCTCCGTAATAAAATCTAATGATTCACGGCTCATAACATACCTCTTTTTTAGTTTTTATATTTTAAGGCAGAATATTTTTATGTACTAAATGGTATCGGTAATAGCTTACGCGCACCGATACCTTTAGCTGTTTTACTACTTACTACCGTGGCGCCATACGAATAGCACCGTCTAAACGAATTACCTCACCGTTTAACATGGGATTAGCCACGATGTGGCCTGCTAATTGAGCAAATTCGCTCGGTTCACCTAAGCGCGATGGAAATGGCACACTAGCGCCTAAGGAATCTTGTACCTCTTGTGGCATACCTGCCATCATCGGTGTGCGGAAAATACCAGGAGCAATGGTCATTACACGAATGCCGTGTTGGGCCAGGTCTCGTGCTGCAGGCAATGTTAATGCAGCGATAGCCCCTTTCGACGCCGAATAAGCTGCTTGCCCAATTTGGCCATCATAGGCCGCTACAGACGCTGTATTAATTATTACTCCACGCTCGCCCCCCTCATTGGCTTCGTTGTTCACCATAATGGCTGCCGCAAGGCGCAACATGTTGAACGAACCAATCAGGTTAACCTGAATCACACGGTTAAAAGCGTCGAGATCATAAGGGCCACTACGGCCAACAATGCGCGCTGCGCCGCCAATGCCTGCACAGTTCACCAAGCCGTTCAACTGGCCATATTTCTCCAAGGCCTGGTCAAGGGCTGCCTGCGCCGAGCTTGCCGAAGTGATATCGCACACCACAGCTAGCGCCTGCTCACCTAATTCTGCGGCCTTTGCATTAACTGCCTCGCTAACGTCTATAAGCACAACGTTAGCGCCTTGCTGCACAAAGTAGTCGGCGGTGGCGGCACCAAGGCCCGATGCCCCGCCTGTGATAACAAAAGTATTGTCCTGTAACTGCATAATCCTTCCTATTTTTGTTTGCTTACGCCACTTGGTTAGCAGCTTCGTGACGCAAAATAAAGCGCTGTACTTTTCCGCTAGGTGTTTTCGGCAGGCTATCAACAAACTCTACCTCACGCGGGAAAGCATGGGCTGCCAAGCGCACCTTTACATGATCTTGTAAAGCTTCCTGCAGCTCAGTGCAAACTTTGTAATCTGCATTAAGCACCACCACAGCCTTAATAATTTCACCACGTTTAGCATCTGGCTTACCCACTACAGCGGCTTCCATCACTGCCTCATGCTCCACTAAAGCACTTTCCACCTCAAATGGCCCCACACGGTAGCCGGAGGTAACGATGACATCGTCAGCACGGCCTACAAAACTAATACTGCCGTCCTCATTAAGCTCAACAGTATCGCCCGTGAGGTAATACTTACCTTTAAAGGCATCGGTATCCATGCCCTTGTAGCCTTGGAACCAACACAGCGGGGAAGCATCTAGATCCACAGCAAGCTCACCAGGAATACCTGGCGCGAGTTCGTTTTGCTCATCATCCAACACCACCACACGGTGCCCAGGAGATGCATAACCAGCCGCACCCATATGAATGGTGTGCACCAACGCATGGTGGTTACACAACACCATGCCTAGTTCTGTTTGCCCGTAATGGTCGTGCACCACCACATCTAGCTTACTAGCAAACCAACGGATCACCTCAGGGTTTAGAGGCTCCCCCGCACTACTCACCACCCTTAAGCTGTTTTTAAGCAAAGGCAGCAAATCGGCGCCGCCAGCCATTAGCATGCGGTAAACCGTGGGCGAGCCTGTGAGGTTATTAATTTGATATTTCGCTACTGTGTTAGCAGTACGTTCCACCGTGAAGGGAGCATCCAAAAATAAGGTAGGGTGGCCCAATGCCAAGGGCCCAGTAATGCCAAAATACAAACCATAAGCCCAACCTGGGTCTGCCATGCACCAGTAGTTATCAGTGGCACGTAAATCCACTGCATTACGCATATATTCCTGAAAAGCGACGACCGCTTTGAGCGGCACCTCAATGGGCTTAGGCGCACCTGTAGTGCCTGAAGTAAACATGAGTAGGAAAGGATCTTGCAGAGTGAGCATTACAGGAGCAAAAACAGTGCTTTGACGCTGCATCTCAGCCCAAAAGCTGTAGTCACCTTGCTGCAAACCCACACCTTTGGCACCAGTAACCGTTACCACTGTTGGGCAGTTTGCCACTTTTAGCAGTTTGTCACGGTTTACCGCATCGGTAATCAAGAGGGCGGGGTTAGAATTACTAATGCGTTGCTCAATGGCGCTTGGGCCGAACGCAGTAAATAAGGGTTGATACACAGCACCTATGCGCCAAGTACCAAGAATAGTAATCAATAATTCGTGGGTTTTGGGTAGCAATCCAGCTACCACCTGGCCTTTTTGCACGCCTTGTTGCTGCAAAAAATTTGCAAATTGCGCAGCCTGGTCTTTCAGTTCGGCAAAAGTGTAAAGTTGCCGCTCACCCTTTGCGTTTTCATAAAATAACGCCACCTTGCCTGGCAGTGCATGCCGATCACAGCACTCCACCGAGGCGTTAAGGGCATCGGGGCTGCCCTCAATGTTTTGTGCAACCAAAGAGTTATAATCAAATTCAGCACAGCTTTTTGCATAGTCTTTTACTACGCTCATGCGTTTTCTCCCGTTGTTATTCTTAGCACTATTACTAGATAAAAGAGCTCTTATCTATCACTATCACCTGATAATGCGTATAGAACTAACTGTTCACAATGACAAAAACCACCAAGTCAACTGAACATTTTTAACAACAAGCAATAAAAAAGACGTGCTAGAGGGAGAGCGGATACGCCATAACTTCGCCACGCACACACAGGTGCACGATATCTTCCGGAACTATCTTTTGCGCGCCATTTAGGCGTACTTGGATCTCATGGTCGCCACAATGTGGATTGGTTTGCACCATCAGTAAAGTGCTGTGCCCACAATAAATGCTTTTTAAAACACGCCCTGTTATTTGCGCATGCCGAGGCTCACATAACAAAAATTGTTCGGGCCGAATCATAATGGTGGCAGGGCCACTTTGCACCGCACTTTTAGCAGACAAAGGCAGCTCGCCTAAAGCACAAAAAGCCCGCTGAAGCTCTTGTTTTTCAGTAAGTTCAGGCGTTTGAGCCAACAAATCTTTGCTTTCTTCTAACACCTGCAGGGCTGTATTATCTAACACGCTAGGCGCCTGCCGAGGGGGGATAAGGTCAGCAGGAATCAGCGTCGCCTCACCCACAAATTTGGCCACTTTAATATCGGTAGGATGTTGGTAAATCGTAACTGGGTCTGCCACTTGTACGCACTGTCCTTCACGCATAACCGCCACACTATCTGCCATGGAAAGGGCTTCTTCTTGGTCGTGTGTAACGATAATAGCCGTAGCATTAATGCTAGCTAAGGTACTCTTTACCTCTTCACGCAAGGTTTGCCGCAACCCAGCATCCAAGGCAGAAAATGGCTCGTCGAGTAAGACTAAAGAAGGAGACGGTGCTAGTGCACGAGCTAGGGCAATACGTTGTTGTTGGCCACCAGATAACTCATGTGGCATGCGCCTTTCTAAACCAGGCATGCCCACAAGCTCTAGCATTTCAGCCACGCGCAAACGCCTTTCTGCTGTACTTAGCGTGGTGGAATGCAAACCAAATGCAATATTGTTGGCCACGCTTAGGTGTGGAAACAACACGCCATGTTGGGGCACATAGCCAATTTTACGCAGCTCTGGCTTAATATTCGTGCGCCGGTCAAACAGCACACGGTTATCCACTTGGATAGAACCATAATCAGGGGTTTCAAACCCTGCTATAGAACGCAACAAGGTGGTCTTTCCACACCCTGAAGGGCCTAGCACAGCCAGTATTTTCCCTTCTTCAAGCTCTACACTCACGTTGTCTAGCGCCTGTACGTTAGCAAAGCGTTTACTTAGGTTGTTCACCACTAGCTTTTTCATGTATTGCCTTTTTCATTAGCTTGCTGGCGGCTATTACGCGTGAACGAACGCATCGTCAATAAATACACCGGCAGCCCTGATACCACAATTAACAATGCCGCATAGGGTGCAGAAGCGGCATATTCTGCACTATCGGTATGCACCCACACTTTGGTGGCCAGCGTATCTACGCCCGTGGGGCGCAACAGCAACGTGGCGGTTAACTCTTTCATGATTTGCAAAAAAACCAACGCTAACCCTGCTCCTACGCCTGGCGCGATCAGTGGCAAAGTAATACGCACAAACACACTAAAAGCATCACGGCCAAGCGACAACGCCACCTCTTCCACTTGTTTCGACACCTGCACGAGCGCCGCCCGAGTGGCTGATTGCGCCATGGGCAAAAACAACATGGCATAGCCTAGCAGCAACAAGGGCACCGTTTGGTATAAAAAAAATGCATAGCGAATAGCAAAGAACACTAGCGTCAAACCAATCACTAAGCCGGGCAAACTATGGATAAAATACGGCAAACGATCGGCGATGGTGGGCAAAGCGCCGCGGTAACGCACCGCCAAAAACACCAATGGCAAGGCAAACACGGCGGCCAACACAGCGCCACCCATGCCGAACGATAATGTATATACCAAAGTAGTTGCGAGCTCAGCCACATTAACCGCCGCTGATGTGCCCGTCACTAACCAATAGCCAATAATGCCCAAAGGTGCGCCAGCAGCAAACACAGCTATCAGCACCAGCCCTAGCATGGCCAAAGGCTTCGCTTTACCTAGGGGGATAGTTTCGGCAATACCCGGCGAACCTTTGCGTTCAGTGGCATAATTTTCTTTGCCTCGAATGAGCATTTCCAAGCCCATCACACCCAAACACAACAACAACAGCACTAAAGTCATCATTGCTGCTGAAGCACTATCAAAAGCCACATTGTATTGATCGAAGATCGCTGTGGTAAATGTTTCGTAATTAAGGAAGGACAAAGCACCAAATTCAGCCAGCATGTGCAGTGCAATTAATATCGCACCGCCCATAATGGCTATGCGTAATTGCGGTAGCGTGACACGAAAAAAGGTTTGTGTGCGGCTAAAGCCGAGGGAGCGAGAAGTTTCTTCAAGGGCCGGGTCCATACCACGTAATGCTGCTGCCACTGGTAAATGTACTAATGGATAGTTGCACAGTGTTAATACCACTACCGAGCCATAAAAACCTTCAAGGCTTGGGAATACTGAAATCCAGCTATAAGCACTAATAAATGATGGCACTGCAAACGGCAGGGTTACGATAGCATTCCATGCTTTTTTTTGCGGCACATCGGTGCGTTCAATCAGCCATGCTGTGGTAACACCGATTAAAATACTAATAGCCGTAACTGCACCGGCAAGCTTTAACGTGTTAAAGAGTAATTCTAAGATCCGTGGGCGCAAGATTAGCGTTGCCGAGTAAGCCCAACCGGCATATTGCGCGCGTAATAACACATAGAGCACAGGCAACGAGCTAAGCACCACCAATAAAACAACAGAAAGCACCAAGCCAAAGGGTATCTTTGGCTCGGTGCTTTGGCGTGCACGGTTACTACTAAATAAGGTCACGAGTTACAGTAGGCCCACTTCTTGCAACAACTCAATTGCTGCTTTGCCATCACTGTATTCACCTAAATCTAAGGTTCCATTTGGCGGGGTTAACTCAGAGAACGGTTTTAACCCTTCTGTATTTACATTGGGATTCATCGGATACTGCGCACTAATGCGAGTAAGGATTTGTTGCCCCTCTTCACTAGTGGCATAGGCCATAAATTGTTGGGCAGCTTCCTGGTTTTTGCTTGATTTCAAAATAGCAGCGCCAGATACGGTAACCAGATCGCCTAAATCATTTGTGCCCATGAAGTAAAGGCGCGATTGCAATGCCTCTTCACCCACTTCTTTTGCCATTTTGTCCCAGTAGTAATTATTAATCATGGCAAAAGCTATGTCGCCACGCTCCACTGCATCAAGTGCAGCCTTATTATGGCGATACTCTTTACCGTTTGCTTTCAAACCTTCTAACCACTGCTTGGCGGTTTCACGCCCTTCTAATTTAATCATCGCTGACAACTGCATTTGGAAGGCACCACTGGTTTTAACGAAAGCAAATTTGCCTTTCCACTCAGGCGCTGTGAGATCCATAATAGAGGTAGGCAATTGCTCTGTCGTAATCATGTTTTTGTTGTAAGCCAACACACGCGAACGAGCGAGTAAGCCAATCCAGTTGCCATCTTTGTCACGGTATTCTGCTGGGATATTAGCTAGCGCCGCATCATTAATTTTTGCGAGCAGCTGCTTATTAGCCAACATGAACAACGGCGTAGATTCTTCGGTATAAATAATGTCGGCAGGAGAACGTTCACCCTCTTCCACAATCTGGTGAGCTAACTCGTTGCTTGTACCTTCACGGGCCTTAATTTGAATACCCGTCTGCTCAGTAAATGCCTCATACAAAGCTAACGTAGCACTTTTATGTTGGCCACTGTAAATCACTAATTCTTTGTTTGGCTCCACAGGGGTACCCGGCTTGTTCATGGAAAACAAGCCCACTGCTGCCAACGCAATGGCAGCAATAAGTATCGTTATTTTCAACGGTGAAAATATGCTATTGGAGTGAGACACGTAGTGTTCCTTTTTATATCAAGGGAGAGCCTCGAGCTACCCTGCTAATGAAAATGATTATCAATAGCGCCAAAAATAACACAACCCTGCATGATGTCAAGATGCCATTGCGCTTTTGTTCATTCGTACTGCCAACCCACCTATTGCTAGCAACAACAGATGGGGCTTGGCACTTATTATCGGCTAGCTATCAACGCGCAAAGCCTCACTCAGCTGATCAACAATGAGTGACCACTCACCATCTGAGCTTAGCCATTCTTCAAGCAGCTGGCGCTGAGCGGGCGTCCAAAATTCTGCATTCACAAAACTATCCCCTCTTTTTAACGGGTGCTGTGCAATAAATTTTTCGATACCCTCAGGGCTAGAATCTAACCCTAGCTGTAAAAACAAATTGGTCATGCGGATAGAAGATCGATTCGACATAATGCACCTCTTTTATCAAGCGGTAAGGAACTGTTGTTCGTTTAGCATGCACCATTAAGGCACCTTACACCAGCCACTACCTCATGCTATGCCGCTGCACATGCATGGCTTTTACTCTTTCATCCCACGGCGCTAGTGGCCCCACCACCTCAATGCCCGGCACCACTTGCTGGATGGGCAACATAGCAACAGGCCCTGGTAGCGCACCAAGCGCTTTACGCCACTGCCCTAACTGCTCTGCTGAGCTAATATAAACGATGCGCCCAAGTCCTACCCAACCATGTGCTGCTGCACACATTGGGCAATGTTCACCCGAAGTATAAACTGTAGCGCTTGCGCGCTCTTCAGGAGTTAAATGATTGGCCGCCCAACGGGCAAGCTCAAACTCAGGGTGGCGTGTACTATCACCTGCTGCTATACGATTACGATCCTCTGCTAACACCTTTCCTTCCGCACTCACAAGCACCGAGCCAAAAGGCTCATCACCTGCCTGCAATGCTTCTTCTGCTAACGCTAAGCAGCGTTCAATATATGCGATTTCTCGCTCAGCCAACATATTGTTTCCTCAAGCAAACCACTGCCAGAATGGCAAGTGAGTGCGCGCTGTTTTATACATCATTACCCAGCACAAAAGTGCTGCTGCAAAACAAAACCAACGCATGCGTACAGATAAAATAGGCCGAAAAGCAAACACACCAATAGCAATGTAAAGCACCAGAAAAATCAGCTTTGAAGCCATCCATGTGGTGGTGGCTGGGTTAATACTGAGTATGGCTAGTAGAGTGATCCCTAAAGCAAACAAAGGAATATCTACTGCATAGCTAATATAGTTAAATGTTTTTTGCATCGTTGTGGGGTGTTGTGGTTTTAATATTAAACGGTGCAAACCACGCAAAAAAAACAAAGCAACGGTGAGATACGCCAAACCTATATGGGCGTTTTTTAGTGCCATGAAACTCATACTTCACCTCTGTTGAGCATTCATGCAAAGCTAACTTTAGGCCAACATAATGTAACCCCACTCGCTCTACATAAACTTTCCATAGATGCTGTAAAACAGCAGAAAACTATCAAAGCGCAGAACGAATTGTGTAGAAAGCACCATGAAATCTCAACGAGCTTAACCATTTTGCTTGATCCAGATTAGCTAACCAATAGTCACTCTCATTTACATTACAATTATTCTTTCTCGAATGTTTCAAAACGCAGGAGCAAAGGTTTGCGTTGGCGCAGCATGGAATAAAAAGCTTCTAAGCCAAGCAACAATAACGATAAACCGATAAACACCAGCATAATGTGGTCGCTAGTTGTGTGTAGCAATAAATAGGCACCAAAAAAAGTAAATAAGGTACCAAGGGTAGCGCTAATTAAGTAAGTCATAACCTTGCTCCGTGTGGTGGCTAGGCGCGCCCTAGCAGAAATAACAAACCACCCTGAAGCTAAGCTAACAGGGTGGTTGTTGCAAGAGGCTTACTTACCCGATTGGTGCTTTGTATTAGCGGGCGCTTGCCCTTCTGGCACTACGCCAGGTGCTATGCCCCCCATTACCCACCAGTGCGATCCCACGTATGGGCCACCATCAATGATGTTTTCATTCATGCGGCCATCGCCAGACTTATAGCCAGCGTCGTGGCATGAGCTGCACACCGAAGCTATGGGGCTCATCTTCATATGGTTAGCCAGATCATGCTGCGGGCCCCCATCAATTTTAAACGGCACTTGCGCCCAATCAGCTGTGATAGCAGTAGAACCAATCATTCCCTCTGGCAATTGAGCTAAATCGAAAGTCCATAAACCGCTATCTTCATCTTGCACGTGGCACGATTGGCAGTTGCTTAACTTACCTGGGAAACTATTGCCCTTGTTGCCAGGCAAGGTATCAATGGCTAAACCATACATACTAAAAGAATCTAGCCTAAAGCCATCGCCTGCTGCGTGTATGTTATGCACTAAGCGCTTAAGATCCAGTGACTCCTCATATTGGCCATCGATCCCCACTTTGGCCAACCCACCCTCTAAATCATTACCACGTGCAGTGCGCGAGTTAATATCGGTGCGCTGCGGGTTATGGCAAGTAACACAGGCCTGCACATTGTTAGTAACTCCAGCGTGCATGCTCAACTCTAAGTGGCAGCTAGAGCAAGATTGAGTGTTCGCACCATGCTCTTTATCCCAACCCTCTGCTGCGCCGTCGCCCACACCACTACCGAAGGTGAAATCCACCACTTTTCGGCGGCCTTCATCGCCAGCTAGGGCCTGATTATCGAAACGGAAATCCTTCGTGGCTGTCTGTAGGTTAATGGTGCCTTCAGGCGAGAGTAAATCACCTAAGCTTCCACGCACCACAAGTGTGCCCACCACCTTATCTAGGTTATCCTTCAGTGCCGCCCACTGATTGTTTGGCAAGCTTTCTAATTCCACCGCCACTACACCAACTGTGCTGCCATCATCCCATTCAATAGGTGCATTAACCGTGGCGCCTGGAATTTCCGTGAAATCATCGCCCGCCTTACCAGCAGATTGGTTGTAATCAGGCGAATCATTCATCCAAGCCAAATAACCCGTAAACATCTGGCGCCCATCAGGCAAAGCTGGGCCTAGAGCTTTAAAATCACTATAAGCAGAATCAGTAATGTCAGCATTAAAACCACCCGCCCCATCACTGATCATGGCTACCGGGCTTTGGGTTTTGTTATCCACAAGCTGCACTTCAGCGGTAAACACATAGTTGCCATTAGCACCTTGCGCCACCTGTTCGTTACTAATATCAATACTAAAGCGCTCAGCCAACAAGTAACGGCGGTTAAGCTCCAAGTGCACCTGTTGCACCGCGTTAGTTAAGCGGTTACCTACGGCTTGCGTAGCCAATGTATCAACAGCATTGTTACCATGGCAGCCGCCACTGGAGCCGCAAGTAAAGCGGTTATCTGCATCTGCCGAGCCCGTGTTGTGCACCCAACCATCAGGCTGAGTACGCCTTTCCTTTTTACCAAGCCACTCAAAGCCTATTCCTGAGTACTTGTCGCCATAAAATGCCATGTATTTATCTAGCTTATGCGAAGGATCAGCGGGATCTTTATTACCATCAGCATTACGGTGCACGTTCACACCATTAATAGAAGCACCACCGCTGAGCCACACGTTACTATCGTGGCAAGCTTGGCAAGCGTTAACAGAGCGCACGGTAAGCCAGTTATCGCCCTGCGGCGTTACGAGGGCAAGCTTTAGGTTTTCTTGGACGTCGTAGCTACTTTCATCAGAACCGAGCACATCTGTGGCTAGGCCCTGTACCATGCCCTTGGTTTCAGCACCCATATGGCATTTCACACAGTTCGTAATGCCAGCTGCAGTGCCAGGCGTTGGCCCTTGTGGAAAGCGCACTTTAGTAAAATCAGAGGCAAAAGAAGCCACCAAAGAACCCTCTTCTTCGGCTGCGGGGTTACTCTTTAGGCCCTCAAACATTAAGGCAGCAACCTCTTCCTTTTCACTGGGCAAGTTAGCACCACGGTGGATACGGTGGATCAATTGCTTGAAATCTACACTGCGGCCAGAGCTAGCTTGTAAGTTACCTGGGTTGTGGCAGGTAACACAGGTTTGCGTAGTGGCGCGCGAACCACCGTGCATAGATAAACTATCGTGGCATGAGTTACAGCTTTTCACATCCACTACTTCCCGCGCAGCAGGTAAACCCTGGTGGCCATGGGTACCATTATTAGCACTCCCACCTGGGGCACGGTTGCCCTCACTGACAACATAATCCTTAGCACGTACCTCGCCTGTGCTGGCATCAATATAAGCATTACCCGTTAACGTGGTATCGGCGGCCGTAAAATCATTAGGTGTTTTATCACCATTAGCCACACTAGGCACAAAATCAAACCAAGTGTTATACCCAGGGCTACCACCAATAATAAGCGCTACACGGTGAGTAAGATCTGGCTCATATGCCACCACAAATTCGTTCAACTCTGTGGCAAACACACCTGACACCAAATGTGAACCATCAGGCCACCAACACACAGGCATATTGCCGGTATCGTCAGGCAACTGATTAGCATTATTATGAGCTACGTTACAATACATATGCGCGGCCACATCTGTCATCTGTACCTTAGTGCCTAACACACCAGAATACGTCCATAGCTCTGTGTCCTCCTCATAAGCAGAGCGCACAGAAAAATTATGCTCATCCCAGCTTCTGTTATCACCTTCACCTAAATAAAAGGTAATCGTATTCCCACTTACCACTGGAGAAGGCACTGTTTGAGGTTGCACACCGCCATTGGCTAGCATCATCGCAGCGCCATTTTGCACGGCTCGGTTTTCCCCAAACCCAAGTGCATTGGTGGAAAAATAGTTTTGCCAATCGTGGCCTCGATTATGAATTACCCGCGGAGCAAGCTTGGCGAAAGTTAAGCTAACGTTGGCATCATCTGGGATACTTTGGTTAGTAGTAACCACCACCTCGCCACTTTCATCGTTCACCACTACGCTGGTGATTTTTAACCCCACCACACCCAAGGTTTCAGCTGTGTCATTATTTTTAAGGCCTATGTTGTGCGCCAAACCACCAAAAGGTGACATATCAGCATTATTACCATGGCAATCAATACACTGTTCGCCACGTGGATCTAGGTTTTTTATAGTTGCCCAATCAGCCCCATGAAAGGCCTCGCCCTTTGGGCTGTCGGCCACTCCTTTTCTATCACTATCTGAATTAAAACAGCCACTTAAAAAAAGCGCTGCCATGACGATGGCTAGCGGCCACCAAAAGCGCTTTCTTTTAATAGTTGGTGACATGGCTTCTTTCTCCTCGTTAATTATTCTTTTTTATGCGAGTGTTTTAACTAGAAGCGGTGTTTCACGCTACCCATTATTATTTGCACTGTTTGGTTAAATTCTTCTGCCCCCATTAACCAGTAATCACCACTGCCGCCCTGGCTTATCGAGTTATAACCTAAGGCCCAATCAGCTTCTTTATAACGGTGCACGATATAACCTAAACTAAAAGTGGTTCTGTCATTTGGTTTGAAATCACCATACAAGTGAGCCTCACGCAGTGTTGATTTCAGTGTGGGATAATCGTTGCCGGTGCGTGCGCGTATATCGATATCGCTAGTGATGTACATTAAATCACCACCAAGCCCCCAACGCCCATCCTCGGTAACCGCGCCTTTACCTCCTAAGCCAAGGGTATAGGTATCCATTTTGTGCTTAAGTTGCTCGGTTCGCCCTGCCTGCTCCCTGTCACCATCTTCATAGGTCAAAAACAGGTAGCCTGATAAACGGGCTGACGGGAAATAGTCGGCTGTTATCGTCCCTGCAACACGCTCATCTTTTTGTAACCCAAGCTCAGATTTGCGGTAGTCATCCTCACGCCAAGTAACCTCAACACCCAAAGCAAGCTGCTCCATGGCACTCCAAGTTAAACTACCTTCCGCACGCATACGATCTACGCTTGCCTGGTGATATTTACGCAGCGCTTCGTTGTTATTAGTAAGCGTATCATCGTAGGTGCTTCCTACACGTTCGCCATAGCTTAGTTTCAAGCCTGTGCTCAACTTTGGCGAAAAGCGGGTGCGCAAGCGGCCATGCCCTGTAGTTTCGTAGGTGCTGCTGCGGCTGCTGTATTTGCGCGCTGTGTCTACATGGTTAACACCGAGCCATAAGGTAGAGTTGCCAAACACACGCGTATTACCGTCAACGCCCATGGTTTGCCGGCGTAAATCCACTGGCCGCGTAGTGCGCAAGTTGCCAAACTCACTTAAAATATCGTGATGCTGCCCTGTGCGTGTATTACGATCATCATAGCGATAATTCACCCGCACACTGGTGGTGGGATTAATTCGCTCAGTTAAACGAACACCAAAACGAACCGTATCCATTTTTGCATTTAACGCATCACCGTCAAGCGCTGTTAATTGGCCCAAATAATCTGGGTCACGCACAAAACGTTGGTCCTGACGCGCTCGGCCCACATCTAACTCAGTACTAATGCGCGTGGTATCCGAAGCTGAATAAGCCAAACTACCGTTAATTTGCTGATAGTTACTACTTGGTGCCAAAGACAAATGACGTTGCGAACCAATAGCACTTACATCATCTGCAAGAAAGTAATTGTCGCCCATTTGTTTAAACTCAGACACATGGTAGCCGAAGCGGCTTTGCAATGAGGGGCCAGCATACTCAAACGTTAACCCCGCTTGGTCGGTACGCTGATCTATAGGTGCAGGCATTTGAAAGCCGATGCGGTTAAACCAAGCCCCATAGCCTTGCAAGCGGCGGCCGGCCTTATCTTCACGGTTAAGCAGCACGTTCATGCGCCACTGCTTATTTAAAACCTTTTGCCCACTAATACGCACTGTTTCGCGTTTCTGATCGATATTCCATTTTTGCATGTGATCTTCAAGCTGCTCACCTGGGCCCAAGTTAGGCAAATGCAATGAGCGGCCAATAAGCGGCGAAGTTAAACCGTAGTTTTGATATAAGGGGCGCTCATGGTATTCGAACGCTGCACTATAATTACCCTGCTCGCCCAAACGTGCTTTTAAATATTGGGTATCTGAGTTCAGGCCGCGGATAATAAACTGGCTATAACGGCTGTCTTTATCTGCATCTTTATAAAGCAGGTTAAGATTAAGGCGATAATGATCCCCTTTCTTCACTGGCCAACTGTAGCGCCCACTACGCGCACCATCTTTGTTTAAGTACAGTGCATCAATGCTGATGGTTTGCTCTTCAGGCCCAGGCGGTACAGCTGTGGAAAATGGGGTGGAAGCTAACAAAGCCGTACTACACCCCCCTAACATAGAGAACACTAACAGCCGACTGACAATATTTTTATTATTTTTCATGTACATAACTCCATCCCTTTCCCCAAGCCCTATTTGCGGAAAAACATTCCGCCTGGGTGGTTAGAACCGTGCACCTGTGAGTGGCAGTTCAAGCAACCTTTGCCCGCTTGCATCGCCTCAGCAAACTGCGGACGCACGCCAGAGCGATCGTCCATTAATTCACCTGGGTGGCCGGAATCTGTGATGTGACACGATTGACAAAGCTGCGCTGGGCGCGCCTCTAGCATGGCTGGGTTCACCGAACCATGTGGGTTGTGACAGTTCACGCAGGCCTCACGCACTGGTTCGTGATCCCACAAAAACGGCCCACGATGCTCAGCATGGCAGCCATAACAGGTTTCATTCACATCGCTACCACGCAATAAGGTTGGCGACGTGGTGCCATGCGGGTTATGGCAATCCGTGCACACCATTTGCCCTTCTTTAACGGGGTGATGGAAAGGGCGGTTAAAATCTGAACGGCGTTCTAAGTGGCAGCTTGAGCAAAGATCGAGCTGCGAACTGGTGCGCAACAGCCGCTCATTTTGGCTATGCATGCTATGGCAATCCACACAAGCCATATCGTTTACTTCGTGCTGCCCGCCACTCCAATGCATGCGATCCCCGCCACTGTGGCACCCTAAGCATGTGTTGTTAACTGTGGTTGGTGAAACATCCTCACCCACCTTAAAAAAGTGTTCAAAGCTTTCGCCATGGCATGCAAAACAAAAATTTCCTCCCACTTCTTTTGCTCGCCCGGCTGGGGTACGTGGATCACTTTCCACCGCATGCGGTGATTGAAACATTAGCTGAATATGGGAGCGCAAATCGGTGACGCGGCGCTCAGCGATCAAAGGGCTAACCGAACGAAGTTTTTCATCTACTTCTGCGGAAACATCTTTTTCGGCGTAAGCGTTCAAGGAGAGCACTGATAGCACAAGCGCTAGAGCAGTAAGCAGACTAGCAAAACCAATGTGCATCCACTTTTGCGGCTGAGTAGACAAGGCAACACTCCTTTTTTATTTTTATTCTATAGGTGCTTGTTTTTATTTATTTTTTATTTGTTTTTACAACTTCCATTTATCAAATTATCACATCCTTCCAACAAACAACAGCGCATGACTATTGATCCACATCAAGATTCATAAATATTAGAAAGCGCTAAACATCTAATTAGTACGCATGTTTTCGTACGCCAGGCTAGGTTTGTTGCCCTATTGCTAACTTGCTACTATCCACACCCACTGCATCCCGCATAAGCCAATAGGCATCAACAGCAACGCCAAGACAGAGATTTACAACCATGACAAACACCTCCCGCCCACTTAACCGTGAAGATTTTAAAGTACTTGGCCTGTCTGCCCTTGGCGGTGCATTGGAATTTTATGACTTTATTATTTTTGTGTTTTTCGCCAGTGTTATCGGGCCATTATTCTTTCCACCTGAAATGCCAGAGTGGTTGGTGCTTATTCAAACTTTTGGGATTTTTGCTGCGGGCTATTTAGTACGCCCCTTAGGCGGAATTGTGATGGCTCATTTTGGCGACCGCGTGGGCCGTAAACGCATGTTCGCCCTCTCTGTGCTGCTCATGTCACTTGCTACCCTAGGCATGGCAAGCCTACCCACCTACGCCACCATAGGTATTTGGGCACCAATCCTATTAATCCTGCTTCGTATGCTGCAAGGGGCCGCTATTGGCGGTGAAGTGCCAGGCGCTTGGACGTTCGTTGCTGAGCACGTACCAGCACATCGCGTGGGCATGGCATGTGGTTTCTTGTGCTCGGGGCTATCGCTAGGCATTTTGCTTGGCTCTTTTACCGCTGCTGGGGTGAACTGGTTTTTTACCGAAGAGCAAGTGTCTGATTTTGCTTGGCGAATCCCCTTCTTTTTAGGCGGGATATTCGGCCTGCTTGGTGTGCGCCTACGCCGCCACTTGAGCGAAACGCCCGTGTTTATGGCGATGAAAACGGATCCCCGCTTACAAGAAAAACTGCCCATTAAAACGGTATTACAAGAGCACATGCACGGCGTTATTATTGCCAGCTTATTAACCTGGGTGCTTTCGGCGGGCATCATAGTCACCACTTTAATGACAGCCACCTTCCTGCAAACCCACTATGGTTACAGCGCACTTGAAGCGCTATTAGCTACCAGCTTTGGCACACTATTTTTACTTGTAGGCACCACAGTGGGCGGAGCCATGGCCGACCGTTTTGGCAGCGGCACCTTCTTTTTTTATGCAGGCATAGTGTTCGCTATTGCTACTTTTCTTTTTTATAGCTTTGCTGGCACTTCCCTTTCCTTGCTGTTTTTCTTATACGCTCTTATGGGCTCAAGCGTTGGCTTAGTTGGTGCCGTTCCCTATGTTATGGTGCGCGCCTTCCCACCTAACATCCGTTTCTCTGGTTTATCTTTCTCCTACAATATTTCCTACGCAATTTTTGGCGGCCTAACCCCTATTGCCGTTACCACCTTAATGGTGACCAACAGCATGGCACCTGCTTGGTATCTAGTGTTTATTGGTGTGCTCACCTCTGTTCTTGGCCTATATTTACGCCAAAACAGCCATCGCATAGAAGGTAAAATAGGTTTATAAATACGCCACTTAGGAGCCCCCTCCAACGTTTATACTGGCCAGCATACTTGGCTCCCTAGTGCTAGCAGGGCATTACAATTAAGTGTAAAGTTTGCCCATTGAACGGTTTATGTAGGAAACAACACCGTCGTTAAAATCAGAGTTCATGGAGATACTCATTTTATGCCTGCCATTCTTACCGGCCTTGCACGTCGTTTAGTATTAAACCACGTCATTGATGAGCAAACTGCCAAGCAAGCAGTGGCATCCGCACGCGAAAACGAACTATCGTTAGTGCAATACCTTGTGGAAAAAAACCTTGTTCCTGCCAAAACTGTGGCTTTAGCAGCCTCTGAAGAATTTGGTGACCCCATTTTTGACCTTAATGTTTTCAACCCTGTCACCATGGCGAAAAACGTAATACCCATTGACATGGTAGAAAAACACCGCGCAATTCCTTTGATTAAACGTGCCGGCCGTTTATCTGTGGCCTTAAGCGACCCAAGCAACCTTAAAGCGCTTGAGGAAATACGATTTAACACAGGCTTACTCATCGACACTGTTATTGTGGAAGAAGATAAGCTAAATCGGTTTATTCAACAGCTTGCTGACGAAGCCGAGCAAAAAGCTTTTGGCAACCTAGGTGACAACCTCGACAACATCGAAGCGGTATTGGCCGGCGACGACGATGATATTACCAAGGGCAGTGACGATGCCCCCATTGTTCGTTTTGTGAATAAATTATTGCTCGATGCCATTAAGCTAGGCGCTTCTGATTTACACTTTGAACCTTACGAAAGAACCTACCGAGTGCGTTTTCGCCAAGACGGTATTTTACGTGAAGTCATTAAGCCACCAGTGAATAGCGCTAATAAAATTGCTGCACGGTTAAAAGTCATGGCACAACTTGATATTTCCGAACGCCGTGTGCCGCAAGATGGGCGTATTAAATTACAACTCTCACGGCACAAAAGTATCGATTTCCGTGTTAGTACCTGCCCCACACTGTTCGGCGAAAAAATTGTACTGCGAATCCTAGACTCCGACAGTGCTAAGCTAGGCATCGATATGCTTGGCTATGAAGAAGAACAAAAGCAGTTATATTTAGAAGCGCTAAACCAGCCTCAAGGAATGATTTTAGTAACCGGCCCCACTGGTTCTGGTAAAACCGTATCGCTGTATACTGGGGTTAACATTCTTAACACCCCTGAACGCAACATTTCCACTGCCGAAGACCCTGTGGAAATTAACCTTGAGGGGGTGAACCAGGTTAACGTTAACCCGCGCCAAGGATTAACCTTTGCTTCAGCACTACGTGCTTTTTTACGCCAAGACCCAGACGTGATTTTAGTGGGCGAAATTCGCGACCTAGAAACCGCCACCATTGGGGTAACGGCATCACAAACTGGGCACTTAGTGTTATCCACATTACACACTAACAGCGCGCCTGAAACACTAACGCGCTTGCTTAATATGGGCGTTCCGTCTTATAACATTGCCACTTCCGTGATTTTAATTATTGCTCAACGCTTAGCCCGCCGGCTGTGCAATGAGTGTAAAACCGCTATTGAAGTCCCTGAAAATTCATTGCGCAGCTTTGGCTTTACCGATGAAGATTTAACCACAAACTTTACTGTTTTTGCGCCTAATGGCTGTGATAACTGCAACGATGGTTATAAAGGCCGCGTTGGCATTTACGAAGTAGTAAAGATTACAGATGATATTGCTCGCATTATTATGCGTGAGGGAAATTCCATTGAAATTGCCGACCAATGCCGCAAGGAAGGGTTCAAAGATTTACAACGCTCCGCCTTGCAGAAGGTAATGCAAGGTATTACTAGTTTAGAAGAAATTCACCGTGTGACCTCGGGATAACAACAAGATGGCAAAAAAAACGAAAGCAGTTAAAACGCACCTTTTTAAGTACGAGGCAAAAAACCGCCAAGGCCACAAGGTGAAAGGTGAGCTTAGTGCAGCTAGCGCCGCCTTAGCAAAAACAGCAATACGCCAACAGGGGCTTATGCCTACGCGCGTAACCAAACGCACAGAACTGCCTTTCTTTAGCGGCAAACGTAAAATCAAACCTGCAGATATAGCCATTTTCACTCGTCAGCTCTCAACCATGATGCGCGCTGGCGTACCCCTAGTGCAATCTTTCGACATTGTTGCCGATGGTGCCGAAAACCTGGGTATGAAAGAGGTTGTATTACAATTAAAAAATGATGTGGAAGGCGGCAGCACTTTTGCAGATGCTCTGCGCCAACACCCACAACATTTCGACGACTTGTTCTGCAGCTTAATTGATGCTGGTGAGCAATCGGGCACGCTGGAAACCATGCTTGATCGCGTGGCCACCTATAAAGAGAAAACCGAAGCCCTCAAATCAAAAATTAAAAGTGCCATTAAATACCCCATTGCCGTACTAGTGGTTGCTGCAGTTGTAACCAGCATTCTGCTAATTAAAGTGGTGCCCACTTTTGAAGGCATGTTTTCAAGCTTCGGCGCTGAATTGCCGGCACCCACACGGTTTGTAGTAATGTTATCGGAAAAACTACGCGCCCATGGCTTAATTGGTGCGGGTGTTTTTGCTGCTCTACTCGTTCTCTTTTTCCAAGCAAGAAAGCGCTCTCAGGCATTTTCCGACAAAGTGGATGCTTTTTCACTAAAAATGCCAATTCTTGGCGACATCACTCTAAAATCCACTGTTGCGCGCTTCGCACGTACTTTATCCACCACTTTCGCCGCAGGGGTACCGCTTATTGACGCACTTGATGCTTGTGCGAAAGCCACTGGTAATGCCGTGTACCGCGAAGCCATTTATAAAGTGCGCGACGACGTAGCCACGGGGGTGCAAATGCATTTTGCCATGCGTAATGCCGGTATTTTCCCTAACCTTGCAGTGCAAATGACAGCCATCGGCGAAGAATCTGGCGCTCTCGATGATATGCTTGGCCGTGTGGCTAACCACTATGAAACCGAAGTAGACGACGCGGTTGACGGGCTTACTAGCTTGCTCGAGCCGATCATTATGAGCTTCCTTGGTATCGTTATTGGCGGCCTAGTTATTGCCATGTATCTCCCGATCTTCCAAATGGGCGATGTGGTGGGCTAATGGCACTTCTCTCACTTTTTGCACAACACCTGTGGCTGCTTGTTAGCTGTTGTTTTGTATTAGGCCTATTACTAGGCAGTTTCTTAAACGTGGTAATTCTACGCACTCCGCAGATGATGGCCGCCGCATGGCGCGCAGAAGCTCGTGACATTCTTGAGCTAGAAGCCATCGATACACCGCAATTAACATTAGCGCACCCACGCTCACATTGCCCCCACTGCAACACCCTCATCCGCTGGCATGAGAACATTCCCATAGTAAGTTGGCTTATGTTGCGTGGTAAATGCCACAGCTGCCAGAAACCTATTAGTGCACGCTATCCGTTGGTTGAATTGTTTACCGGTGTGCTCAGTGCCTATTGTGCATGGCATTTTGGTTTTGGTGCTTGGCTTGCTGTAGCCCTTGTGGCTACGTGGTTGCTGATCGCCCTCGCCATGATTGATTTTGACACCACCCTATTGCCAGACCACCTAAACTATTGCCTATTGTGGCTAGCCTTACTTGCCGCTTGGGCTGGCATTTCTCCCACCTCTCTTCACGATGCAGTAATAGGTGCCGCAGCCGGTTATCTGTTTCTGTGGGCCATTTATTGGGGTTTCAAACTGCTTACCGGCAAAGAGGGCATGGGTTATGGCGACTTTAAACTATTTGCTGCCTTAGGGGCTCTGCTTGGCTGGCAACAGCTACCACTAGTTTTGCTACTTTCTTCCCTCGTGGGTGCGGTGGTTGGCCTATTGCTTTTATCCTCAGGCATGGTAAAACGCGACCAAGGCATTCCATTTGGCCCTTACCTTGCAGGTGCAGGGATAATTGCCTTGTTATGGGGTGAGCAAATTCTAGCTTTTTATTTGAACATGGCGATGATATGACTTTTATCGTAGGCGTAACCGGTGGCATTGGCAGCGGCAAAAGTGCAGCTACCAATTACCTAGCAAACTTAGGCATCACTATTGTGGATGCCGACGTGGTTGCCCGTGAGGTGGTGCAACCCGGCCAGCCCGCATTAGTGCAAATTGCCACACACTTTGGTAACGAAGTATTGTTGCCCAGTGGAGAGCTTAATCGTGCCACCCTACGTGAAATCATATTCGCCAACCCTGAGCAACGAAAAATTCTGGAAAACATCACCCACCCTGCCATTGGCGCTGCTATAACGCAGCAGCTACAGCAGGCAAGCAGCCCTTATGCTGTGCTCGCCTCGCCCTTGTTGCTTGAAACCCAACAGCACCAATTAGCGCACCGCATTTTGCTTATTGATACGCCAGAAAACCTGCAATTAGAACGCACAAGTAAACGCGACAGCGTGCCACAAGCGCAAGTGCGCGCCATCATGCAAGTGCAAATGCCACGCATTGAAAAACAACAGCGCGCACACGATATTATTCTAAACGACAGCACCTTAGTGGCTCTTCATAGTGCACTTGAGGTGCACCATCAACAATATTTAAATTATGCTAAACATCATGCCAAACAACACTAGCACCGCCCGTATTTACCCTTGCCCACAGTGCAAAAAGCCTGTGCAGTGGAATGGCGAAAATGCCTTCCGCCCCTTTTGCAGCGAACGTTGTAAATTAATTGATTTTGGCGACTGGGCCCAAGAAAACCATCGCATTTCAGGCGAGCCCGCAGAAAACGAAGACAGTGGTGATTGGTAAATATTAGCGTTGTTGCAACGCCTTAACTACAGGCTCATTAGCAGCTGGAAAAGGTAGCTGTGGCAACTGGCCCACTGGCCACCATTGCATGGGCTGCCCTTCACGTGCCAACGGCGTGCCGCTGAATACCGACACTTCGAAAAAATGCAATGTTACCACTAGTTCTGGATAGGTGTGGGTGAGGGTTAAAAAAGGTTGGCTGTCAATGGGCGAGATACCAAGCTCCTCTTCTAATTCACGAGCTAAAGCAGCTTCTAAACTTTCGCCCTGTTCTACTTTGCCACCTGGAAATCCCCAACGTTCACCTTGATGCTGTTGTGCCCCACGATAGGTGAGCAAAACCTGCTCACCTGGCCCGTGAATAATCGCTGCCACCACTTGTACGTGTGGGGGCTCGGGAGCTTTCGCGTTGATCAACTCGGCCATGGCGATTAAGAGCGATATTCCGCGTTAATTTTCACGTAATCGTAGCTAAAATCGCACGTCCATACGGTGCCTTGCCCTTCACCGGCGTTTAGGTGGATACGGATTGTAATTTCATTACCTGCCATGGCAGCAGCACCCGCTGCCTCAGTGTAGCCAGGCGCCACGCCACCTTGTGTAAGCAGCGCCACGCCCCCTAGCCACATATCAATGTTGCTCACATCAAGCTTATCAATGGCGGCATTACCCACCGCCGCCAATATGCGGCCCCAATTCGGGTCAGACGCAAACAAAGCAGTTTTGACCAAAGGCGAGTTAGCTACGGATTTTGCCACCACATGAGCATCCTCATCACTGCTAGCACCTGCCACTTCAATGGTAACAAACTTAGTTGCTCCTTCCCCATCGCGCACAATAGCTTGGGCCAAACGCACAAACACAGCTTCAAGAGCATGATAAAAAGCGGTGTGCTTCGGCTCGATAGTTACGCCAGAGGCACCAGTGGCCACTAACACGCAAGCATCATTAGTGGAGGTATCACCATCCACTGTAATGCGATTGAAAGAAACATTAGTTAGCTGCTGTATCCATTGCTCCAGCAGGGGTTGCGGAATATCGGCATCGGTGGCAATAAACGCTAGCATGGTGGCCATATTCGGCTCTATCATGCCGGCCCCTTTCGACATACCAGTAATGGTGATCGTGCGGCCACTCACCTGCACCTGCTCGCAAGCGAGCTTGGGCTGGGTGTCGGTGGTCATAATACCTTCTGCTGCTTGTTGCCAGCCCAGCACACTCAGTTTGGGCACCGCCGCAGGAATACCCTTGGCAAAGGGCGCCAACTCAAACACTTCTGAAATAACCCCAGTGGAAAAGGGCAACACCTCGTGCACTGCACAACCGGTGGTATCAGCCACTAATTTGCAAGTGGCCACAGCACGCTGCAAACCATCAGCCCCAGTGCCAGCATTAGCAATGCCTGTATTAACCAATAAATATTTCGGCGTGCCTTGCTGCAAATGCTGCTTGGCTAACGTAACTGGTGCAGCGCAAAAACGGTTTTGGGTGAACACAGCAGCCACCGAGCTACCCTGCTCAATCTCCATGAGCACAAGATCGCGACGGTTGGGCTTCTTAATGCCTGCACACACAGCAGCCAACTTAAAACCTGCAACAGGAAATTCCATAAGGCTGCCTCCTAATTTAACTTGCCGTGGCAATGCTTATATTTTTTACCAGAACCACAATGGCAGGGTTCGTTGCGGCCCATCTTACGCCCTTCACGCACAACAGGCTGTTGCGCTGCCGTGGCCTCTTGCGCAGCTGGTGCCACTTCAGCCTCTTGGGTTGGCAATGCGGCTTGTTGTGCCTGCATTTGCTCGGCTTGGCGCTGCGCTTGTGCTGCGCGCTCAGCCTCTAAGCGTTCTTCATCATCCATGCGCAGCTGTAATGTGCTCATCACCCGAATAAATTCATGTTCGATGGCGTTGAGCATGCCTTGAAACAACTCAAACGCTTCAGCTTGGTATTCTTGCTTAGGGTTGCGTTGCGCATAACTGCGTAAATGAATCCCCTGGCGCAAGTGATCCATGCTCGCCAAGTGTTCCTTCCAGTGCTTATCAAGCACTTGCAGCATCATGTGCTTTTCCACCTTGCGCAAGGAAATACCCATGGCATCAACATCAGCTTCTTTTTGTGCATAAGCTTGGGTGAGTGCGTTAAGCACCATGCTTACCACATCTTCAATGTGTAGGCTGTGGTCTGCAGATAATGCCTCTGCGATATTGAGTTCCAGGTGGAACTCTTGCTGTAGCGCTTTTTCCAAGCCCTCAACATTCCATTGTTCTTCAATGGAGCCAGGTGGCATGAAATGATGCACCACTTCCTGTGCAACATCTTCGCGAATAGCAGTTACGCTACTGCTTAAATCTTCAGATTCCAAAATTGCATTACGCTGTTTATAAATAATGGTGCGCTGCTCATTGGCCACATCATCGTATTCAAGTAGGTTTTTCCGAATATCGAAGTTGCGGCTTTCCACTTTGCGCTGAGCATTTTCGATGGCACGGGTGATCCAGCGGTGCTGGATGGCTTCACCTTTTTCTAGGCCAAGTGAACGCATCATGTTGCGAATACGATCAGAAGCGAAAATGCGCATGAGATCGTCTTCCATGGATATGAAGAAGCGGGTATCGCCTGGGTCGCCTTGGCGGCCAGCGCGGCCACGTAGCTGGTTATCAATACGGCGAGATTCATGGCGCTCGGTACCCACAATATGCAAGCCACCTACTTCTTTAACGAATTCTTGGTCGCTAACACATTGGCTGCGGATTTGCTCTTTTTCTTCCTCTGTTGGGTCTACCAACCCCTTAATCATTTCCTCGGCACTGCCGCCTAGCACAATATCCGTACCACGGCCGGCCATGTTAGTGGCAATGGTTACGTGCCCAGGGCGGCCTGCTTGGGCAATAATCTGCGCTTCTTGCTCGTGGAATTTAGCGTTTAAAACCTTGTGCTCAATGCCTTCTTTATTAAGCCGTTGCGACAGGTACTCAGAGGAAGAAATCGTCGCCGTACCCACTAAAACAGGTGCGCGTTTCGCCACGGCTTCTTGCACGGAAGCCACAATGGCATCGTATTTTTCCACCATGGTGAGGTACACCAAATCATTGTGATCTTTTCGTGCCATGGGCTTGTGGGTGGGGATTACCACCACATCAAGGCCATAAATTTGCAAAAACTCCGGTGCTTCGGTATCAGCCGTACCTGTCATGCCCGCTAGCTTATTGTATAAGCGGAAGTAGTTTTGGAATGTAGTAGAAGCCAAGGTTTGGTTTTCTTGGTTAATGTGCAAGCCTTCTTTGGCTTCCACAGCCTGGTGAATACCTTCCGACCAACGGCGCCCAGGCATGGTACGGCCGGTGTGCTCATCAACAATCACCACCTCGCCATTTTGCACAATGTAATCACGATCGCGCTCAAATAGTACGCAGGCCTTTAAAGCAGCATGCACGTGGTGCAACAAGCTTAAACTTTGTGCTGAATACAAGCTGTCGCCTTCTTGCAACAGGCCCGCTTCTACTAAGAGTTCTTCGATGCGTTCGTGGCCCGCCTCGGTCAGCTCCACCTGCTTGCTTTGCTCATCGATAAGATAATGCCCCCCATCGGTGGGCTCTTTTTCTTCATCTTTTAAGAAAGCTTGTTTTAGCTGCGGCATCATTTTATTGATACGTATATACAGCTCGGAACTATCTGCCGCTGGGCCCGAAATAATGAGTGGCGTACGCGCTTCGTCAATGAGGATTGAGTCAACTTCATCCACCACCGCATAATTCAATTGGCGCTGCACTTTATCTTCAAGGCGAAACGCCATATTGTCGCGCAGATAATCAAAGCCATATTCGTTGTTGGTGCCATAGGTGATATCGGCATTATAAGCTGCACGCTTTTCTTCGGTGGGCTGCTGAGAATAAATAATACCCACCTGCAAACCTAAAAATTCATACAGTGGGCGCATCCAGTTGGCATCACGTTCAGCCAGGTAATCGTTCACCGTTACCACGTGCACGCCCTTGCCCGATAAAGCATTCAAATACACAGGCAAGGTAGCTGTGAGCGTCTTACCTTCACCCGTTTTCATTTCTGCAATACGGCCTTCGTGTAGGGCGATACCACCTAACATTTGCACGTCAAAGTGGCGCATACCCATAACCCGCACACTTGCCTCACGGCACACCGCATAGGCTTCAGGCAATAATTCATCTAGGCTTTTGCCATCAACAAATTCTTGCTTTAAGCGTGGCGTGTGGGCCTGCAACTCGGCGTCGCTTAGTTCAGCAAAAGATTCGCCAAGGCGATTTATGTCGTTAACAATTTTCTGCATGCGCTTAAGTTCGCGCTTGTTTTTACTGCCAAAGATACTAGTAACGATAGATGTGAGCATGGAACATCCGCTATCCGTTATGAATGAATGGGTAGACCCTAAAAAACGAGCTTATTCTACCTGCTATTGCCGTATAAGGCATAAAGAGTGGGGCAAAAAAATACCCCTCTAAACATAGAGGGGTAAGGTAACACATTATGGCCGCTGTTTTGCCAAATAGGCAGTTGGGTTAATCTGTTGGCCATTTTTAATCACTTCATAGTGCACGTGCGGCCCTGTGGAGCGCCCAGTACTGCCAACGGTGGCAATCACATCACCCGCAGCAACCGTATCACCCTTATTAATTTCAATCGTGCGTAAGTGGCCATAGCGTGTACTAATACCATTGCCATGATTAATGTCCACAGTGGTGCCATAGCCGTTTTTAACCCCAGCAAAAGTTACCACACCACCTCCCGTGGCAAGCACCTCGGTGCCAGTGGGGGCGGCAAAATCAACCCCCTTGTGGTAGGTAATGCGGCCAGTGAAAGGGTCTTTGCGTTGGCCAAAGGCAGAAGATAAGTAACCTTTGTGCACTGGATGCCCCGCTACGTTGGTGCGTGCAGCCAGCTCTTTGCCATCAAGCAAACGCTCTAAAATAGAAAGTTGCTGCTCGCGGCTAGCTAAAGTTGCAGCCAAAGCGTCGAGCTCCGCCTTCAGCGTGCCCGCATCCGCAGCGGGCAACAGCTCATCTTCCATTGGTGCAGGGCCACCCATGGCCACGGCGTTACTGAAATCAAATTCTTCAGTATCAATACCAGCCACCGCCACTAAACGCTCACCTAACGCATTGATACGCAGTAACTGGCTTTGCAAATCACCCACACGCATGGTGAGCGCGCTTAGCTGCATATCAGCTTGTTCGCTAGCTTCTTTGAACTCGGTGCGTGTATCTTGTAGCCTCTGCTTCCACATAGTGGCCACATGTTTTTCGAATAGTGGTTCGCCCCATTGCTGCACAGCAAAAAAACCTGCAGCGCCAAATAAGGCAGACGAAAAAAGAAAAACACCACCAAAAACAGTGATAAACTTAGGGCCCACAGTGAAAGTACGTGGCGAGCTCTCCTCACTTTTTTGTACTATTAATTTCATAGATCCGGGACTCTCAAACGGAATCGGAAAACAAAATTCGTGCTAACACATTGATTTTTCGATTTATGATAAAAAAACTGGCGTCAATACTAGGTGATATCTATGGCTAAGGCAATCGGCCCGCGCAAGGTAACTAGCATTTTAAACAACAACCACAGGCTAAAAACCTTGGTGTCTGCCGCTACCGCTGTCGACAACCACACCCCTGATCAACTCAAGCCTTTACGCCTATCGCTCCCCCCTGCCCTAACTGATCATGTGCAAGCTTTGCAAGACGGCCACGTACTAGTGCTAGTGGCAGCCAATAATACCGTGGCACAAGTATTACGCTTTCATGCGCCGCGCTTAGTAAAACAAGCTGGGCTTAACGAGTGGTATGTGAAGGTAGCACGTATCGCTAACACGCCTATTGCTCAAAAAAACGCCGGCCCTGGCGCTACACTCAGTGCCAAAGCAGCAGCAAGCCTTACTAACACGGCCAAAAGTATTCAGCACCCAGGGCTGCAAGAAGCCTTATTGCGGTTAGCTAGCCGTGCAGAAGAAACCGAGAAATAGAAAACCCAGCGGGGAGAGCTGGGTTTTCGTACACAGGCAAGCTGCAATAGCTTATTTGGTTTTCATATAAGAAATGGGAGCGTTGGCATCATCCTTAATGGTTACATACTCCCATGCCTCTGGCTGTGCAAGCAGCTTTCGTACCAGCTGGTTGTTCAACGCATGGCCTGATTTGTGGGCAATAAACTCGCCTATTAAGCTATGCCCCACTAAATACAGATCACCAATGGCATCTAGTATTTTGTGTTTTACAAATTCATCCTCGTAGCGCAACCCGCCTTCGTTCAAAATGCGGTTTTCATCCACCACAATGGCGTTATCTACACTGCCCCCTAAGGCGAGGTTTTGCGAGCGTAGATATTCAATATCACGCATAAAACCAAAGGTGCGTGCACGCGCCACTTCCTTCACAAAAGACGTGGAGGAAAAATCCACTGTGGCTTTTTGCACTTGATCGGCAAACACGGGGTGGTCGAATTCGATGCTAAAGGTAATTTTAAACCCATGAAATGGTAAAAATTCTGCTGTTTTATCACCGTCTTGCACACGAATGGGGGCCTTAATGCGTATAAACCGCTTCGCTTCTTCCTGCTCTACAATACCTGCAGACTGCAGTAAAAACACAAAAGGCCCTGCACTGCCATCCATAATGGGAACCTCAGCAGCGGTAAGTTCGATATAAGCATTATCAATACCAAGGCCTGCTAAGGCAGACATTAAATGCTCTACCGTGCTCACTTTTGCTGCACCATTCACCAAGGTGGATGACAACGTTGTTTCGCCCACGTTCTCTGCTGTGGCCGGTATGTCCACAGCTGGGTCTAAATCCGTACGACGAAAAACAATCCCTGTATCCACCGGCGCGGGGCGAACCGTTAGGTATATTTTTTCACCCGAATGCAAACCTACGCCTGTGGCACGGATCACATTCTGCAACGTTCGCTGTTTGATCATTGTCTCATCACTTTTCAAGCGCACTTAAATGCGGGTATTACTTATCATAGCGTTATAAAGATGCTAGCAAAGCACCCAAACAGTGACCAGTGGCGGCACGGCATCGCTTTCATAGAAAAAACATATTGCCGTACCGCTATTGGTTAGTTTTCACTATCACTGCCTCAATCAGCCCATTTTAGTCTGCTTGACGGCGCAAAAACGTTGGCACATCAATAAGATCAAGATCATCGCCAAAGCCTTGCTGTGATTGGCGTGAGCGCTCTGTTGTTTCTGGCTCTCGACGGTTGCGAATGTACGCAGGACGGTTTAGTTCGCCGTAATTTAACTCACCGTTCGCACTCACTGTGCGATTACTTCCACCACGCACCACCTCAAGCTCCTGGCGGCCTGCAAGATCAGAACCTAACCCTGTGGCAACCACGGTAACAGACAGTTCGTCGCCCATGTCTGGGTTAATTGCTGTACCCACAATCACTTGTGCATCTTCAGCAGCTAGCTCGTTGATGATTTCACCCACACGGTTAAACTCCATCAAACCAAGGCTCTCGTTAGCGGTAACGTTGATCAAAATACCGCGAGCGCCACGCAGGTCTACGTCTTCTAGCAGCGGGCTAGAAACCGCCATCATGGCTGCTTCTTCTGCACGGTTTTCACCACGCGCTAAACCACTGCCCATCATAGCTAAGCCCATTTCGCTCATAACAGTGCGCACGTCGGCAAAGTCTACGTTGATCATGCCTGGCTTAACGATGAGATCTGCAATGCCGCACACCGCATTGTGCAATACGTTGTTCGCTTCGTTAAACGCATCAAGCAAGCTCACGTCGTTGCCAAGCACAGCCAGTAGCTTTTCATTAGGAATAGTGATCAAAGAATCCACGTGTTCACGCAGTTCTTCGATACCCTCTTCTGCTGCTTTTTTACGGCGTGGCCCTTCGAAAGGAAACGGTTTAGTTACCACCGCCACAGTCAAAATACCAAGCTCTTTGGCAATTTCGGCCACGATAGGCGCCGCACCTGTACCCGTACCACCGCCCATACCCGCGGTAACAAATACCATATCTGCACCTTCGAGTAACTCGGCAATACGGTCTCTTTCCTCAAGTGCTGCTTGGCGGCCTACATCTGGATTGGCGCCGGCACCTAAGCCGTTTTGGCCTAATTGAATTACGGTTGAGGCAGAGGAATTGCGTAGTGCTTGCGCATCCGTGTTGGCGCAAACAAATTCCACGCCATCCACGTTAGAGCGCACCATGTGGTCGACAGCATTACCGCCGCCACCACCTACGCCAATTACCTTAAGTACCGCCCCTTGAACGATGTTTTCTTCTAATGTGAATTGCATTGTTATATCTCCCGGTTTTGCTTCCCTGTGTTTTACAGTTGTTTCGGTGTGGCCCCTGCCCCACCGCAAACGCTTTTGTGTGCGCTACATCAAGCGCACCAATATTTTAAAATGTGCTTTTAAACCATTCTTTCGCTTTTTGTAGCCATTGCATTGGCGCCGACGTTTCTTGTTCGTCGTAATGTGCATGGCCATCTTGTTCCATTTTTTGTGCGTATAGCAGTAAGCCCACACTGGTGGAATAAATAGGGTTGCTCGCCACATCTTTTAGCCCTGTTACCCCACGTGGCGTGCCAAGGCGCACCGACATATGGAACACTTCTTCTGCAAGCTCCACCGCACCTTCCATTCTCGAAGAGCCGCCCGTGAGCACAATGCCGCCTGGAATGAGATCGTGAAAACCGCTGCGTTTAATTTCTGCAAGGACTAAATTAAACAGTTCCTCATAGCGCGGCTCCACCACACGCGCCAGGTTTTGGCGGCTCATGGAACGTGGCGGGCGATCACCCACAGAAGGCACTTTAATGGTTTCTTCCGTGCCCACGAAAGCGGTGAGAGCGCACGCATATTTCATTTTAATTTCATCAGCATGTTGCTTAGGGGTGCGCAACGCCATGGCAATATCATTGGTCACGTGATCACCCGCCACCGCAATGTTTGCGGTATGACGAATAGCGCCTTCGGTGAAAATGGCAATATCAGTGGTACCACCACCAATATCCACCAAGCACACTCCAAGCTCACGCTCGTCTTCCGTGAGCACCGAATAGCTTGAAGCTAGCTGCTCTAGAATGAGCGCCTCCACTTGTAAGTTGCAGCGCCGTACGCACTTCTCGATATTTTGTGCCGCGTTAACTGCGCAGTTAACCAAATGCACCCGAGCCTCTAAGCGCACACCACTCATACCCACAGGTTCACGCACGCCATCTTGCTCATCCACCACGTATTCTTGCGGTAGCACATGAAGAATCTTCTGATCAGCAGGTACGGCTACTGCTTTGGCAGCATCAATCACCCGCTCCACATCGTTTTTCAGTACTTCACGATCACGAATACCCACAATGCCGTGGCTGTTCAGGCTGCGTACATGGCCGCCAGCAATACCCACATATACTGAGTGAATCTGGCAACCAGCCATTAATTCAGCCTCTTGCACAGCGCGCTGAATAGAACGCACGGTGGCTTCAATATCCACTACCACCCCACGCTTGATGCCATTGGATGGTTGCATACCGATGCCTATCACTTCCATAGATCCATCAGCTTTGCTTTGGCCAACAATGGCCACCACCTTGGATGTTCCAATGTCTAGGCCCACCACCATGCGTTCTTGCATTGCGTTGTCCATGTTTAAGATCCTCTCTTTTCTGTGGCGTCACCCGAAGTGACTGCCATGCCGTCTGCATAACGCAAATCCACTCGTTTAATGGGCTTTTCATTGTTAGCCAATGTGCGTTGATACAAACCAACAAAACGTTCTAATTTACTGTCGTTGTGGTGCCTATCCACCACCACGTCGATGCTTTTATTAAGCGTTAGTTTGGCGGTAAAGCGCGCATCCACAGCAATGCTAGTAATGCGCAAATCCGCTGCTGCTAAAATAGCGTTCATACGGTGATACATTTGCAGCACCTCATCGTATTGGCCATTCGGCCCCGATAACTTAGGCAACTGCTCTATATCGTATTTATCAACGCCCACAAACCGCGTGCCTTCTTCACTGATCAGCCGCTCGCCATTCCACACTGCCACCGGCTTAATCTCCACAAAGCCTAGCTCTACAACACCTGGCCAGCGGCGGCGTACATCCACATGCTCCACCCAGCCAAAGTTTTGCAAGCTTTCATGCAGTGTTTCCAGAGGCAAGCTAAAAAAGTTTTCACCCCTTAACACTTGCTTCATATGTTCATGCACCATATCCACACGGCGCGGATCCATAACGCCTTCAACCCTCACTTCTTTTACTTGGTAGTGAGCAAAAATACGCGGCGTCGAGACCACCAACCACAACAACACAAACAGCCCAAACAAAGCTGCTACGTGGCGCCAAACCAACCTGAATTGCTGGCCAATATCGTTCCATGGAACGCTAGCAACACGTTCCACCACCGACACTTTTGGCTCAGCGGGCTGTAATGGCACAGCACCACGCTGTGGTTTACGGTTTCGGCGCATGGCCTTGTCTCCGGCTTTCTTGTGGCAAACGTTTAGCTGACAACAGCACCTCCGCCACCAGTTCTTCAAAACGCATACCTGCTGCAGCTGCCGCTATGGGCACCAAGGAGGTAGCTGTCATGCCTGGTGAGGTATTAATTTCTAATAGTTGAAACTGGCCATTAGCATCGCGCATGACATCCACACGGCCCCAGCCACTAGCACCCACCTGGCGAAAAGCCTCAAGGGCAAGCGCTTGCAACTCTGCTTCATCAGCTTGGTTCAACCCGCTTGGGCAATGGTAGGCAGTGGTATCGGCACGGTACTTAGCATCAAAATCATAAAAGGTATGCGGCGTTTCTAAATGAATCGATGGCAAAGCACGGTCATTTAAAATGGCCACCGTGTATTCTGGGCCGCTCACCCACTGCTCTACTAGCACGTTGTCGTCATACTGCCGCGCCTTGCGGATGGCATCTGCTAATTCCTTCGGGCTTTCCACTTTGTACATCCCAATAGAAGAGCCTTCTAAGGCAGGTTTCACCATAAGTGGGAAACCAAGATCACGCTCATCACCACCAGCAAGGAAAAAATCAGGGGTGGATAAACCACCTGCACGCCACAACAATTTTGTGCGAATTTTATCCATACCAATGGCTGATGCCATTACACCGCTGCCCGTGTAGGGCACCTGCAAAAACTCCAGCACGCCTTGGATCACGCCGTCTTCACCGCCACGGCCATGTAAAGCAACAAACGCACGCTGAAACCCACGCAAGGTGTTAATCGACACCTCGGAGGGATCAATAATTTCTGCTAACACACCGAGGTTACGCAATGCTTTATGCACAGCTTTGCCGCTGCGTAATGAAATCTCTCTTTCCGCAGAATTACCGCCGGCCAACACAGCCACACGGCCCACATGTGCTAAAGAGGCACGCACTGCGTGTAACGATTCACTCACTTCACCTCTCCTTGACGACGAGCCAGCTTGGTTGCAATAGCACCGATATTGCCAGCCCCTTGCGTTACCAACACATCATCGTCTTGCAAAATACGATCAAAAATTTCTGTTAAATGCTCTGCATTTTCTACATGTACGGGTTCAACCTGCCCACGTTGGCGAATGCTACGGCACAAGGCGCGTGCATCTGCACCGGGGATGGGTTCTTCACCTGCGCTAAACACATCAAGCATCACCAACACATCCACACGCGATAAAATACGTACAAAATCCTCATATAAATCTTTTGTGCGGGTATAGCGATGAGGTTGAAAAAGCATCACAATGCGGCGCTCAGGCCACCCCTTGCGCAAAGCTTCAATGGTCACCTCCACTTCACGTGGGTGGTGGCCATAATCATCTACTAACATGGCACTACCTTGGCTGTGGGGGTATTCACCCAAGCGTTCAAAACGGCGGCCCACACCACGGAACTGCTCCAAGCCCCGTAAAATAGCGGCACAGCTCACCCCTTCATCAGAGGCCACTGCAATAGCAGCTAGTGCGTTCAGCACGTTGTGATCACCAGGCAATTGCAACACCACCTCCATAGGGTCAAAGCCTTTGCGCCACACTTTAAAAGTGGATTGCATGCCCGACTGGCTAATAATTTCACCGCGCACGTCGGCTTTCTCGTGAAAGCCATAGCTAATAATGTGGCGGTTTACGCGTGGTAGCAGGCCACGCACCACATCATCATCAATACACATCACCGCAGCGCCGTAAAACGGCAGGTTATGCAAAAAATCTACAAAAGTGGCTTCTAAACGGGCGAAATCACCACCATAGGTGTGCATGTGATCAGCACCAATATTCGTTACCACCGCTGTCAGTGGCTGCAAGTGCAAAAACGACGCATCAGATTCATCAGCTTCCGCCACCAAATAGCGGCTTTGCCCTAAACGTGCATTGGTGCCAGCGCTAGTTAGCTTGCCACCAATAACAAAGGTGGGATCTAAGCCATCCTCAGCAAAGATCGATGCAATCATCGATGTGGTGGTGGTTTTACCGTGAGTACCAGCCACAGCAATGCCATGGCGAAACCGCATAAGCTCAGCCAACATTTGTGCACGCGGCACCACCGGTATGCGCTGTGCGTTCGCAGCCTGCACTTCCGGGTTATCGGTATTCACTGCGCTGGAAATTACCACCACATCACTACCATCAATATGTTCTGCCGCATGGCCAATCTTTACCTTCACGCCTAATCCACGCAGGCGTTCCACCACTTGGCTTTCACGTAAATCTGAGCCGCTTACGCTATAGCCTTGGTTACACAGCACTTCAGCGATGCCACACATGCCCACACCGCCAATACCCACAAAATGAATGTTTTTAATCCGGCGCATGCCTGGCACCACATGGGTTTCTTCTGGGCGGCATGGCATGGTTTCTATGGGATTTGTCATTTGCTCACTTCCTCACACAAATCCGCCACGCGGTTCATGCTATCTCTATGTGCTGCCGCGTGGCCCTTAACAGCCATCTCCTGCAGCAACTTGCGCTCTAAAATATCACCAAGGCGTTGTGCCAAACCTGCGGCATTCAACTGCGCCTGCGGCATTACCCGAGCAGCACCAAAGCTTGCTAGCCACTCAGCATTACGGGTTTGGTGATCATCAGCCGCTGTGGGTAGCGGCACACATAAAGCTGCCACACCTGCTGCTGCTAATTCAGCGATGGTTAACGCCCCTGCACGGCAGATCACCAAGTCGGCCCAAGCATAAGCTGCGGCCATATCTTCAATAAACTCATCAATTTGTGCCTGAAGCCCTGCTTTTTTATATGCCTGCTGGGTTTCTGCTATACGCCCACGCCCAGCCTGATGACGAACCTCTACCGAGTGCTCGGTAACCAAAGGTGCTAATGCTGCGGGCAATGTTTTATTCAACGCCAAGGCGCCTTGGCTGCCACCAAGCACCAGCAAACGCAAGTTACCTGTGCGGCTGCCATAACGCTCTTCAGGGCTTGCTAAAGCCAATATTTCTTCCCGCACTGGGTTGCCCACCACTTCCACGTTTGCCGAAAAAGCACCGTCGAAGGCTGCCAACGTGACCGTGGCAACCCTGCTAAGCACGCGGTTGGTTAGCCCTGGTACAGCGTTTTGTTCGTGAATAACCAACGGTATTCCACACAGCCGTGCAGCGAGACCACCTGGCCCACTGGCATAACCACCAAAGCCCACCACGGCAACAGGTTTTACTTTACGCAACCATGCACGGGCATGATGCACCGCGGCCAAAACCATGAAAGGCGCGGCGATTTTTCGCAACACACCACCGCCGCGCAGCCCTTTAACTGTTAAAGCCGTTAGGGGGAACCCTGCCTGTGGCACCAAACGTTGCTCAATGCCATGCTCACCGCCCAACCATTCGATGTGGTAACCGCGGCGTGCCAGCTCTTGTGCCACTGCTAAAGCGGGAAATACGTGGCCACCTGTGCCACCTGCCATTACCACCATGGTTTGCTTCATGCTTTTTTCCCCTTAGGCGCTTGCGCTAATTTCAAATCTGCATCGGCACGTAACGCCAATGCCACCATTAGCGCCGACACCAGCAAACTGCTGCCGCCATAACTTACAAAAGGCAGCGTTAGCCCCTTAGTAGGTAACACACCCATGTTGACGCCAAGATTGATGAGCGCTTGCGTACTAAATACGATGGCAAAGCCATATACGCACAAGCCGTGGAACCACCAGTTAGCCTGCGCCAAACGTTGCCCAATTAGGAACATCCGGCCCACCACTAACACAAAAGCGGCAATCAACAAGAGGTTGCCGAGCAAGCCAAACTCCTCGGCAATCACCGCATACACAAAATCAGTGTGTGCTTCAGGAAGATAAAACAATTTTTGCACACTATTGCCCAACCCCACGCCAAACCAGCCACCACGGCCAAAAGCAATCAAGCTTTGCACCAACTGATAACCACTGCCGAACTGGTCTTCCCAGGGGTTTAAAAACGACATTAAGCGTGCCACTCGGTAAGGCTGGGAAATGGCAACAACATAAGCCAATCCCGCCACAAGCAAGGCAAGGGGCACAAAGCGGCGCATGGGGGTGCCAGCCAAAAACAGCATGCCCATGGTGCAGCTTGCAATCACCACTAATGCTCCGAAATCTGGTTGCTTTAGTAGCAGCATTGCTAGCACCACCAACAAGCCTAAGGGTGCTAAAAACACCTTCCACGAGCTCATCAACTCCACATGGCGTTGGGTGATGTAACTTGCCAAGTAAACAATAAAGAAGAATTTAGCCAACTCTGAGGGCTGCACAGTAAAACCTGCGAGGCTTAGCCAACGCAATGAACCGTTCACCTCACGCCCTAAACCTGGCACAAACAGCAACAACAACACTGCCATAGCAATAAAGAAAGCGACTAAACCTAGATCTTTAAAACGCTCTAAGGGCAGTGCCACATAAGCCACTAGGCCTGTAGCCACAGCAAGCAGCCAATACACCACATGGCGCTTAAAGAAGTGAAACGGTGTGTTGTAGTCCATCTCTGCAATTTGTAATGAGGCCGACATCACCATCACCACACCCACGAGCGACAAACCAACCACCCCAGCAAGCAAGATGCCATCGACTTCACGGCTGCGTAACTGCTGCCACCACTGTGCGATCATGCCAGCACCTCCTCGAGCGCTTCGACAAACGCTTCGCCGCGGGCTTGGTAGCTTACAAACATGTCTAAGCTTGCGCAGGCAGGCGAAAGCAACACCGCATCACCTGGCTGAGCAACTTCACGGGCACGCTGTACCGCTTCAGCCATGTTCTGCACAAACTCATAACTGCCGTCTGGCAACACTGCTGCAAGCTTTTCCTTATCTGCGCCAAGCAAAATAGTGTGGCGCACTTGTTCTGCAATAGGCTGCGCCAGTGGGCTGAAATCCTGCTCTTTGCCTTGGCCACCGGCAATTAACACAAGCTTGCCACGAATAGCGCCACCAATGCCGTCGAGGGCAGCCAAAGTAGCGCCAACATTGGTACCTTTGGAATCGTTAAACCAACTAATACCATCGCTGTCACGCACTAGTTGGCAGCGGTGTTCTAGCCCTTTAAATTTCACAGCTGCAAGCAAAGCACTGTGCAATGGCAGTTCAAGCGCTTCAGCCATGGCTAAAGCAGCAAGAACGTTGAGCACATTGTGGTGGCCTTTGACGCTTAATTCACCGCTGTGCACTAAGCGTAACTGCTTACGAAACAGGTAGCCTGAATGCACATCTAAACGGTAATCCGCACTAGGGTGCACACCAAAAGTAATCTCGTTCGCCACGCGCCCTTGCGGGCGTGTTACCGTATCGTCGCGGTTCCATACCGCCACTTGGCAACCATCAAAAACACGTTGTTTCGCAGCTATGTAATCGGCCAACGAGCGATAGCGATCTAGGTGGTCTTGCGACACATTTAAGAACGCCGCCACCTGTGCCCCTAGGCTATAAGTGGTTTCAAGCTGAAAACTCGATAATTCAAGCACATATAAATCAGCACCTGCATCCAGCATATCTAAAGCGGGCACGCCAAAGTTGCCACCCACTTCGGTGCTCCGGCCGGCTTCTTCTGCCATAGCGCCGAGCAACGCTGTAACTGTGCTCTTAGCGTTCGAACCCGTAATCGCCGCCACAGCACCAGTGGCTGCACGTGCAAACAATTCCACATCGCCGATCACCTCTTTGCCCATCGCCATTTGCTCGGCAATGGGTTGTTGGGCAACGGCCACACCTGGGCTCACAATTAAACGACGGGCGCCGTTAAGCCATTCTTGCTTCCAGCCACCCACGTGGACAGGCACTTCAGGTGCATCAGCCTTTAAGGCCGCTAAACCCGGTGGATTGGTGCGTGTATCAAGCACTCGCACAGGCATGTTCTGCGTGCGCAAGTAGCGCACACAGCTTTGCCCTGTAATGCCGAGGCCGATCACTAAGTCATACATGTTTTTGCTCATGTAAACGCACTGCTCCGCTTAACGAATCTTCAATGTAGCTAAACCAACAAGCACCAAGATCACTGTGATCAACCAAAAACGCACAATGATCTTTGGCTCAGGCCAGCCTTTTAATTCAAAATGGTGATGAATTGGTGCCATACGAAACACACGCTTACCGCGTAATTTGAACGACGCCACCTGTATCATCACCGACAAGGTTTCCATCACAAACACACCGCTCATGATGAAAAACACAATTTCTTGGCGCACGATCACAGCCATCACACCAAGCACAGCCCCAAGGGATAACGAGCCCACATCACCCATAAACACTTGCGCGGGGTAAGCGTTAAACCACAAAAAACCAAGCCCTGCGCCGCAAATCGCCGCAGCAATTACCACTAACTCACCACTGCCCGCCACATGCGGAATGTGTAGGTATTCAGCAAATTGAATATGCCCACTCACGTAGGCAAATACGCCAAGAGCACCTGCCACCATCACAGTGGGCATGATAGCGAGGCCATCAAGGCCATCTGTAAGATTCACCGCGTTACTTGAGCCCGTGATCACAAAATACGTCAGAATCACGTAAAAGAAGCCGAGGTTTATGGCCACGTTTTTGAAAAATGGCACTATCAGCTCGGTTTCGGCTGGCGTTTGTGCGCTAAAATACAAAATCAGCGCTGCCGCCAACGCACCGCCTGACTGCCAAAAATACTTCCACCGTGCTGGCAAACCACGTGGGTCTTTTTCCACCACAATGCGCCAATCATCCACCCAACCCACAGCCCCAAAAAGCAATAACACTCCTGTGGTAATCCACACAAAACGGTTGCTTAAATCTGCCCACAGCAAGGTGGAAAGCACGATGGCCACAATCATCAAGCCACCGCCCATAGTGGGCGTGCCTGATTTCTTTAAATGGCTCTCAGGACCATCATCGCGAATAGTTTGGCCCACTTGGTATTCACGCAGTTTTTGGATCATGGTGGGCGCCACCATAAAACCAACGATCAGCGCAGTTAACACACTAAAAATAGCGCGCAAAGTGAGGTACTGAACCACCTCAAACCCTGGATGGAATTGAGCTAAATAATTAGCAATCCAAAGCAACATTAATGAGTTTCCTTTTGCTGATCGAACAAGTTTGCTATCACTTTTTCCATTTTGGCGCTGCGTGAACCTTTCACTAGCACGCTGCCGCCTTGCTGTAATATTTGTTGCGCATGCGGTAACACCTCTGCATGTGTCACACACTGCACAGCAGTAGGCCCAAAAGTTTGCGCTGTGGGTTGAGCAAGCTCGCCCACCGTTACTAACGCAGTTAAACCTAAAGCCTGTGCAAGCTTGCCAATGCGCTGGTGCTCCACTTCACTGGCAGCACCTAATTCACCCATGCCACCAAACACCAACATGCGCGGTGCCGGCTGGGTAGCTAAATAACGCATTGCCGCTGCCACAGAGCCTGGGTTGGCATTATAGGTATCATCTAGCACCACCCCCTCGCCCAAAGGCTTGCGCTGCAAGCGCCCTGGCACGCTTGGCAGCGACGCCAGTTGCACCTGAATATGTTCCCAGCTAAGGCCGTAAAAACGCGCCACAGCAATGGCCTGCAAGGCATTAGCCACCTGATGCTCACCTGGCAAAGGCACGCTTATAGCAAAGCAGCCTTCTTGATGCTGGCAACGAAAAGAAACACCATTACTGCCGCAGACAATTTCCTGTGCTACAAACTCGGCACTACCGTGCACAGAAACACTGCACACTGGTACATTTGCTGCCTCGGCTGCTTTGGCAAAGGTATCGTAAAAACCGCCTTCTTTATTTAGCACTAACAAGTTACGTACTTGGGCAACTAGCTCTGCCTTGGCACTAGCAATGCCTGCCATAGAACCAAACCCTTCTAAATGCGCCCCCGTAACATTGGTAATAATGCCCACTTCGGGCTGCACCAATGAAGCAGTCCAAGCAATTTCACCTTGATGGTTGGCGCCTAGCTCAAAAATGCCATAGTCGTGCTGTGGCTCTAAGCGCAGCAACGTTAACGGCACACCAATTTCATTATTAACATTGCCTGCCGTGGCCAAATAAGGTGCTTGGCTAAACAAATGCGCTAGCATTTCTTTCACGGTGGTTTTGCCAGAATTTCCCGTAATAGCAATGTGGTGTGCAGTGCAATGCTTACCCCACGCCGCAGCAATATGGCCAAGCGCGGCACGCGTATCAGCCACATTGACCGCTTCGGCAAACACAGTTTGTGGTTGCGCTACCACCGCAGCCACAGCTCCTTTTTCTTTCGCCATGGTTAAAAATTCATGGCCATCAAAGTTATCGCCGCGAATTGCAACAAATACGTCGCCTGGCTGCACAGCACGGCTATCAATGCTGATGCCTGTCACCACCACATCGGCACCATTTACCTTGCCCTGCGCCCAGGTTGCTAGTTGCCTAAGGGTTGTTTTCATGCAGCCCTCCATATTGCGAGGTACTTGCTAGCCACCGCCTTATCACTGAAAGCGTGGCGCTGGCTGCCAATAATCTGCTCTTCCTCGTGGCCCTTGCCAGCAATCAGCACTATATCTTCAGCGCCAGCCGCGGCAATCGCCGCGGCAATGGCGGCTTCTCTATCCACATGCACTTGCACCTTAGCGGTGGTGCTTAAGCCTTGTTGCATATCAGCAATAATATTTTGGGGGTTTTCGCTACGTGGGTTATCGCTAGTGAGCCAAACAAAATCGGCACCCTGCTCTGCTGCCTGTGCCATCAATGGGCGTTTACCAGCATCGCGATCGCCACCACAACCAAAGACACAATGAATGCGCCCTGCAAAGTGCGCGCGCAAAGCGCTGAGCACAGCAGCTAAAGCATCGGCTGTGTGGGCAAAATCAACCACCACTGTTGGCCCCTGTGCATCCTGCACCTGCTCCATACGGCCATGCACGGGCTGCAGTGAAGCCAAATGCGGCAGCATTGTTTCAATGCGGTGGCCAAGGGGTAGCAAAGCTGCCATCGCTGCTAATGCGTTTTCCACATTAAAGGCACCATATAATGGCAACGCCACAGGCCAATGTTGGCCCTGATACGTTAACGTAAAGCTCACACCCGTGGCATTGTATTGCACATCCGCGTAACGCAAATCGCTGCTGCTGTGCTGGCCAAATGTGTACACTGGTATGCTTAGTGCCTTAGCAAGATCACGTAAGCGTTGATCGTCAGCGCTAAGCGCTGCCGCTTGCAATTCAGGCCGCTGCAACAATGCCGTTTTTGCAGCCACATAGGCCGCAACCGTGCCGTGGTAATCCAAATGATCACGGCCGATGTTGGTCCACACCGCCACCTCTACGGGCAACCCTGCGAGGCGTTGTTGATGAAGGGCATGCGAGGATGCTTCTAATACCAAACCTTTAGCGCCTTGTTGGCGAAATGCATGCCAATGGCGATGTACACTCGCTGCATCAGCCGTTGTTAGGCCAAGATCCTCACAGGTTCCGTTAAAACAGGCACCAAAAGTGCCTAACAACCCCCATGGTTGGCCAAGCTTGGCGGCTAGCTGCTGCACAAAACCTGCCACTGAGGTTTTGCCATTAGTACCGGTTATCGCCACCACAGGCAGCTGGTTCGTCGTGCTCTGATAGTGTGCCGCCAATAAACCACCTAGCTGCGCACGCAAATTCGGTACAGCCACACAGAGCAAGCCCTGCACTTCTTCTAGTGCGAACCGCTGGCCTTCCACAAGCGCAACCACTGCCCCTGCGGCAGCTGCTTGCGGCACATACTCACGCCCATCTTGCGCACAACCTACTAGGCCAAGAAAACCATCGCCTGGCTGCACCTGACGGCTATCTAAGCGCCACTGCTTCACCACTAAAGCGGCTAGCTCTTCAGGCCAAGCAATGCTTGGCAGCAACTCATGCAATGTGAGTTGGCTCATGGCCGCCCTCCTTGCGCATACACAGGCGCTTTTTCGGGCTCAATATTTAACATGGGCAACACAGCACTCATGATGCTGGCAAACACAGGGGCCGCCACTAGGCCACCGTAATAAATACCACTACGCGGGTCGTCCACCACCACTACAGTAACAATGCGCGGATCTTCCACGGGAGCGATGCCCGCAAACATGGCAAGGTAACGCTCACTATTGTAGTTACCGTTGATTAATTTGCGCACCGTGCCTGTTTTTCCAGCTATCCGATAACCCGGCACTTGTGCTCGGCTTGCAGTACCTTCACTCACCACGCCTTCAAGCATTTTCACTAAGTTATTGGCATGCTCTGCAGCAATTACCTCTTCACCTTGCGGGGTTTTTTCTTGCTTAAACAGCGTCGCAGGCAATAAAACGCCATTGTTCGCTAACACCCCATAAGCACGCGCTAATTGCAGAGCCGACACTGATACACCGTAGCCATAAGACAAGGTAGCTTTCTCAATATCGCGCCAACGCTGGCGAATGGGCAGGCTACCAGCCGCCTCGCCGGGAAAATCCACGCCTGTGGTCATACCCAAGCCGAAACGCCCCATAAGTGCGGGCAGCTCTTGCTCACCAAGTTCCAAAGCAATTTTTGATGTGGCCACGTTAGAGGATTTTGCTAGCACTGTGGGAATATCTATCACGCCATAGTTGCGCACATCACGCACGGTATCACGGCCAATGCGCATGGTGCCTGGTGTTGTATCAATGGTAGTGCCTGGGTTGATAATCCCAGCCTCTAAACCGGCGGCAATAGTGAGCGGCTTAATGGTGGATCCTGGTTCAAACAAATCGGTTAAAGCACGGTTGCGCAAAGTGCTGATAGACACGCCCGCGCGGCTATTTGGGTTAAAACCAGGCTGGTTCACCATCGCCAAAATTTCGCCCGTGCGGGCATCTAACACAACCACGCTGCCGCCTACGGCTTGGTACTTTTCCACCGCCGCTTTCAGCTCGCGATACGCGATATATTGCAGGCGCAAATCGATACTGAGTTCAATATCTTCACCAGGGCGCGCTTCTTTCTGCACCTCAATATCTTGAATCACGCGGCCTTTAAGGTCGCGCACTACCTTCTTACGCCCACTAATTCCATTTAAACGTTCATCGAGCATCAGCTCTAAGCCTTCTTGGCCACGATCATCGATATTGGTAAAACCCACAAGATGGCTTGTGACTTCGCCTGCAGGGTAATAGCGCCGATATTCCGTTTCCGTATAAATACCAGGAATATTTTTCGATAACACAGATTCCGCCTGCGAAGGCGCCAACCTACGAGCCAAGTACACATAGCTGCGCTTGCGATACAGCTCAACACGCTGGGCAAGCTCGACGTCAGAAAGCACTTTGTTACCCCTTAGGCGCGCCCATGCATCGCGATTTTCCAATAGCTCCGAGGGTTCTCCCCACAGGGTGGTGACTGGCGTACTTACCGCTAATGGCCGCCCCGCCCTATCCTTAATTACCCCGCGGTAAGCCGTTAGTGGCTGCACGCGCGTGTTGCGCTTAGAGCCCTCACCTGCCAAAAACTCATGCTCAGTTACGTGCAACGTCCACGCTCGTGAAGCCAACAGTGCAGCTAACACAGCTAAAATACCTAACACAATGGCTAGGTGACTGGTTTTATGCGCTATCACTGGCTGCTTACTCATGGTTTTTCCACCACTCGCTGCGCTGAAGTAGGCTGCGTCATATTGAGCTCTTCACGTGCGATACGCTCCACTCGAGCGTACGACCCCCAAGTACTGTGCTCTAAAATCAACCGGCCCCAATCGGTGTGTAAATTACTTTGCTCGCGTTGCAGCTGCTGTGATTCATGGGTCATTTTACGCGTGCTGTGCACGCTAAAACTCACTGCAAAAGCACTGAGCACCACTAATACTGCTAGCAAAGTTGGCAGCCACCATGCCTTTAACGTCATGCTGCCACCCGCTCTGCCACCCGCAACACGGCACTGCGTGCACGCACATTGGCCGCCACTTCTTGCTGGTTGGCTTTGATGGCGCGGCCTATCAGCTGCACTTTTTCCTCTTGCTCCACGTACGGCATATTGCGTGGTTGCGGAGCACGGCCTGCGGCATCACGCAAAAACAACTTCACCATTCTGTCTTCAAGCGAATGGAAGCTAATTACTGCTAAACGCCCCCCGGGCTTTAGCACTTCGAGGCTTTGTTCTAAAACATTTTCTAAGGCCACCAGTTCTTGGTTCACATGAATACGAATCGCCTGAAAACTACGCGTCGCTGGGTGCTTGCCCGGTGCGCCACGGCCTAACACGCCACTAATCAAGTTAGCCAATTCACTCGTGCGTGTTAGCGGCCTGTCTTCGCGGGTTGCCACAATGCGTTTTGCTATCCAGCGCGATTTACGCTCTTCACCATAGCGGTACAACACATTGGCAATTTCCTCCTCTTGCGCTCGCGCCAACCACTCGGCGGCACTTTCACCGCTTGTTGGGTCCATACGCATATCAAGGGGCCCGTCGCGTAAAAAGCTAAAACCACGCTCTGCATTATCCAGCTGGGGCGAAGACACCCCCAAATCTAATAAAATACCAGCAAGCTTCTCGCCCGCCGCCACCACAATCTCAGGCAAACAGTCAAACCGAGATGCCACCATATGAAAACGGGGATCTTCTTGCTCAAGCACCTTACCCACCGCTACCGCCTGTGGATCGCGATCAATGCCAAACACTCTTGCCTGCGGCCCAAGTTGCGCCAACAAAGCACGCGTATGGCCCCCGCGGCCAAAAGTGCCGTCCACATACACCCCATTTGGATCTGTGGGCAATAGGCTTAGCACTTCTTGCAGCAATACTGCTTCGTGCATGAATTCGCTCGTGTTCACCATGATTAAAACGCCAGCTCCTGTACGGCTTCCGGCATCTCATCCGGCGTAATTTCTTGATATTTTTTCTGTTCCTCTAGCCAACCCCCCTCACTCCACACCTCAAAACGGGTGATCTGGCCCACCAACATGGCTTTCTTATCTAACTGGATCAGATCACGGAGTTCTGCAGGAACGAGGAATCGTCCGTTGCTATCCATTTCCACTTCCACAGCCTGGCCAAGGAAACGGCGTTTTAAGTAACGCACCTTGTCGGAGGAATCGGGCAAGGAAGCCACAGAATGCGCTACACGGTGCCATTCATCCTCAGGATACAGTGACAAGCAGCGGTCAAACGGGTGTTGTGTAAGCACAAGGCGGCCGTCGCAAGTATCTTGTAATCTCTCGCGATAGCGTGTGGGGATTGCCATCCTCCCCTTTGCGTCTACATTAAGGGCCGTGCGCCCACCTAACATGCTGCTTCCCCTAAAGCTGAAAACCACTTCCTGTGATTTCTTCCATGTAGCGGGCATTTACACCCACTTTCTCTCTTTAAAAATCCACTTTACACCACTTTGCACCACTTTGTGACACCCTAGTGCACGCAAAGTCATACCTCCAGGCAAAAAAAACCCAAAAAACCGACAAAAACATTTAAAAATCAACAGGTTAGCCAAACAAAAGGAATGGTAAAACAAGAAAAAAGCCGCTGATACAAACTATCAACGGCCTAGGAGGGAGAAGCTAGAATTTACTTTAAGTTGTAAGCATTTATCACTCTTTCTCTGTTGTAGAGACAAAGCAAACACTTACTCTGAAATAGGTCCAGCCGATAAGCCGGGTTCTGTCGTGGACAGCCATTCATCTAGGGCTGCTGTTACCAACAGCCTCAAGCGACCTACCCGAACCCAGTGCGAGCAGCACCTTTGGATTCCTATTTGGTCTTGCTCCGAGTGGGGTTTACCCTGCCGCCCTGGTTACCCAGAGCGCGGTGCGCTCTTACCGCACCTTTTCACCCTTACCTTGGCGCACCAAGGCGGTATCGTCTCTGTGGCACTAGCCGTCACTGTGCAGTTGCCTACACAGCGCCCAGATGTTATCTGGCACCCTGCTCTTTGGAGCCCGGACTTTCCTCTCGCAGCATTCGCTGCCAGCGGCTGCCTGGCTGGAAAAAAACAGTGTATGGCGTTACTCTGCTAGTGGCAAGCGCTTAAGCCTCTTGCTCTGTTAGCCATTGATACAAGGCCTGGCGTTTTTCTCCAGTAAAATCTGCCAACACCTTAGCCACTCGTGCAGCAGGTAGCTCTTCCAACAACCTACGGGCCAACGGTTGCCAATCTGCATGCGCAAATTGCACCTCCGGCGCCCCCCTGAGCACCAACACAATTTCACCTTTCTGCTGATCACGATCTGCTTTTACCCAAGCTGCCAGTTCAGCAATAGTTGCCCTGTGCACCGTCTCAAACTGCTTAGTTAATTCACGGCACAATGTCATTTCACGCTCGCCTGCACCCAGCTCTACAAACACTTCCAACAAACTAAGCACTCGATGCGGCGCCTCAAACAATACGCTGGTGGCGGGCTGGTGCAAACATGCACGCACCGCTTGCTCACGCTGCCGCCCCTTGCTTGGCAAGAAACCGACAAAACTAAATGTGTCCGTGGGCAACCCAGCTACTGCCAATGCCGCCAACACTGCACTAGCACCCGGCACAGGCACCACAGGCACCCCTGCATCTTGGCAGGCACGCACCAAACGATAACCTGGGTCGCTTACAAGTGGCGTACCGGCATCAGACACCAATGCCACGCTCTCACCCGCCTGTAGGCGTTCAATTAACTGCGGCGTACGCTCCTGCTCATTGTGATCGTGATAGCTAACGAAAGATGCATTAACGCCCAAGGCATCGAGCAAAGCACCTGAGCGCCGCGTATCTTCAGCAGCCACCACCGCCACTTCAGCTAGAATTCGCGTGCCACGCGCGCTCATATCTTCCACGTTTCCGATAGGTGTACTCACCACATATAAGGTGCCCGCCATAAAAACCTCTTTATCAAAAGCAAACACACATGTTAATGCGCTGCGGCGGGAATAGCAGCCACTGTTACCACAGCCGGAAGGCAATATTTTGTTATAGTCGTAGAAGCATATTTTTTAGCCGTCTACAATACATGCTTTGACTCACAAGATATGGACTCATCGAATGCGCCAACTTAATGTTGTTTTCGTTTTTTTGATTGCTCTTGTTTGGCTTGCTGGGTGCAGCAGCACAACAACAAGCTTTACTGGCATAAGCCAGAAAGCACCCTCTGAAGTATCACAAGCTGTTGATATTTTAGCTGACTCTAGCACCCGTAATAGCACAGACCTTGCCTTACTATGGGCGCGAGAATACCTGCAGCAGCAAGAACCAAACAATGCACAGCAAATACTCGATACAATCGACAGCAACACGCTTAGGCCCGCACAAAAACTCGCCTGGTACAAAGTACAAGCACAAACCTATTTAGGCCTTGAGCAAAACCGTAAAGCCATTATTTTGCTCGACGAGCGCGAACTTGGTGATTTACTCAAAACAAAAAGCGCCCGCACAGCTGCTGAATATCTCTTATTACAAGCAGATGCGTACGCACTACATGGCAGCTATACCGAGAGTTTAGACATTCGCTTCGCCATTGCAGATGATCTCACCAGCGCCGATAAACGTTATAACGACGAGTTTATTTGGGCACTGTTAAACCAACTCAATGATGATCAACTAGCCAACTATGCCCGTTCAAACAACAACACCGCTGCCGGTTGGGCCGAGCTAGCAAGCATTTATCGTGACCGCTCCCTTGGTGTAGCGGGCCAAATTAGCGCTATCCAAGACTGGCAAGACCAATGGCGCCAACACCCTGCTTACAATAACCCACCAGAGGCCGTGGCTGCATTAACTGAAACAGACTTACAACAGCCACATCAAGTGGCCGTGTTACTACCTGAAAGCGGCCCTTTAGCACGCGCAGCCTTAGCCATTCGCGATGGCATTATGACTGCCTATCATGCCGCCGAAAACAACGGTGAAGTAGTACCAAGCATCGAATTTTACGACACAGCCAACAAAAACATTAAAGACGTATACGCACAAGCAGAAGCACAAGGCGCTAGCTTTATTATTGGCCCACTAGAAAAAGACAAGGTAAACCGTTTAGCTGAGCACACAGCCTTGCGCACCACCACCCTTGCCCTTAACTATGCCAATGACAACAACGCCGTTGACGGCCTGTATCAATTTGCTTTAGCACCAGAAGACGAAGCCCGTCAGGTAGCAGAACTTGCCTATGCCAGCGGTTTACGCGGTGCAGGAGTTATCACTCCCTCTTCTGCCCTTGGTAATCGGCTAGCCCAAGCCTTTAATGAAACGTGGCGCGAATTAGGCGGCCAAGTGATAGCTCAAGAAAACTACGGCAGTGATATTAGCAATGCTGTTAGCCGGCTAATGGGAGTGAGCAACGAAGCGGCCCGTAGCGGTGGCAGCCATCGCGCAGGCCTCGACGTTATTTTTATGGTGGGTAATCCAGATCAAGCGCGGCAATTAAAACCTGCCATTGATTTTTACCAAGGCAACCGCCTACCTATTTATGCCACCTCACATATTTATAGTGGGCGCGTGGACATCCATTTAGACGAAGATTTAAACCGTATCCGTTTTGTGGAGCTGCCGTGGCTGCTAAACCCTAACAGCGAATTAGCAAACGAAGCAAAAAACCATTCACCACAATCTCATGGGCAATTTGAAGCTGTATTTGCTATGGGCCTTGACGCCTTCACCCTATCCCGCGAACTGATGTTTATCTCTGAAGGTGATGGCAGCAAAATTAGTGGCCAAACAGGTGATTTGCTCCTGCGCAACCAACGCATTGTGCGTGTATTGCAACCCGCCCAATTCCGCCGCGGCCGCGTTATTGCTGACGAACGCCGCGACACTGTACCGAGTTACCGCTATGACGCAGCACCAAGCGAACAAACGTGGCCAAGCCGCGGAGACATACGTTAGCCACTGGCTGCAACAACGTGGGCTAGTGCTTCTTGAGCGTAATTATCACTGCCAATTCGGTGAAATAGATATTATTGCGCGGCAAGAAGCCATACTTGTGTTTGTTGAAGTGCGCTTTCGCCGTAGCAGCAGCTACGGCACAGCGCTGGATTCTGTTACTTACCATAAACAACAACGGTTAATCCAAGCTGCGCTGCACTATTTGCTTACGCAACAAATATCCACAGATACCGTCTGCCGCTTCGATGTGGTAGGTGTATACCAAGACCACGGCAGCACTTGGCACTGCCAATGGATTCAAAATGCTTTTGATGGTAGCTAAAACCCACTATCCTAAGCGCCTATATATATGTTTATAAATAAGGAGTGTGCATTCATGAGCACAGACCGCGTGCGGCAAATGTTTGTCGACAGTATCGAAACTAAGATGCAAGCTGCAGAAGTATTGCCTAGCGCTATAGTAGAAGCTGGCCAACGCATGGTGGAAAGCCTGCTCAACGGTGGCAAAATTCTTACTTGTGGCAACGGTGGCTCTGCCGGTGATGCACAGCACTTTTCATCCGAACTACTTAACCGCTTTGAGCGTGAACGCCCTGCGCTGCCAGCCATTGCCCTCACTACCGATTCCTCTACCATCACTTCAATTGCTAACGACTACAACTATAATGAGGTGTTTGCTAAGCAAATCCGCGCCTTAGGCAACCCTGGCGATGTGCTTATGGCGGTATCAACGAGCGGCAACTCTGCCAACGTGGTGCAGGCTATTCAAGCAGCGCACGATCGCGACATGGTGGTAGTAGCTCTTACCGGCAACGAAGGTGGGAAAATGGCACAACTATATAGCGGGCAGGATGTTGAACTGCGTGTGCCATCTGCATCCACTGCACGCATTCAAGAGGTGCACTTGGTGATCATTCACGCACTGTGCGACCATATCGACAACCAACTCTTTGGAGGATAAGAGGTGCCCCAATTACTGCAGCAAAGCTTTCTCGCCTTATTTTTAGGCCTTACTCTAACCTTAACAGGCTGCGCCAACATGATTGCTGCCACGGGCGATGCCCCTGTGGACCGCAACCATGGTAAACGCACTATGGGTGCCAAAATTGAAGACAGCAACATAGAACGTAAGGCAAAAATAAACCTGTATCGCAACAACCGTGATTACCGCGACAACGGCAAGGTAAAAGTAATCAGCCTCAATGGTAACGTGTTACTAGCAGGTGAAGTGCCCAACAGTGCTATGAAGCAAGAAGCAAGTGATATTGTTGGCGATGTGCGCCACGTGCTTTCCGTGCATAACGAGCTCGCCGTACAAGAACCCACATCGCTTTTTTCTCGCTTCACCGACACCTGGATCACTGGTAAAGCGAAAACGCGCTTATTATTTTCCCCTAACACTCCTGGCCGCCGCACAAAAATAGTTACTCGCCGTGGTGTGGTTTATGTGATGGGCTTACTTACCCATGCAGAAACCGACGCGGTGGTACAGCGCCTACAAAAAGTGTATGGCGCACAAAAAATCATCAAAATCATCGAATACATTGATTAAGCTTATGGCAGCCGCTGTGGTTCTAGCGGCGGCTGCACCTCTTGTGCCAACGTTGCTAGCGCCCGCTCTGGGTCAAGTTCACGCAAGGCAAGATATTGGCTCATAAATACTTTGCCACCAAACTTTTGCACAAAAGTGGACCGCAATAAACGATCCATTACAGGGCCTTTCACCTCTGATAAATGTAATTGCACACCCACCGCATGCAAGCGCTCAACCACCGCGTTTAAGCTCGCCAAAGCGCTAGCATCGATATGGTTTACCCCCGAGCACATCAGCACCACATGGCGCACCTCTGAGCGCTCGGCAACCTGTGCTGCAATGCATTCCTCCAAGTAGCGTACGTTTGGGAAATACAGGCTTTCATCCACCCGAAGTGATAACACCGTGGGGCTTTGTACCACTGTATGCCGCTTTATATTACGAAAATGCTCCGTGCCTGGTAGCTGCCCTACCACCGCCACGTGGGGGCGGCTAGTGCGCCACAAAAAAAGCAGTAACGACAAAGCCACACCAATAATAATTCCGGCTTCAACCCCAAGCAGCAGCACCCCTAACATAGTGGCTGCTTGCGCGCTAAAATCTTGCCGTGAATAGCGCCATGTACTGCGCAAAGAACGCAGATCTACCAATGACAACACCGCCACAATAATAGTGGCTGCTAAAACCGCATGGGGTAAGTAAAAGAATAACGAGGTGAAAAACAAAGCGGTTAGTGCAATCCCTAAGGCGGTTAACAAACCTGCCATTTGGGTTTGTGCCCCAGCCTCGAAATTAACCACGGAACGGGAAAAACCGCCTGTTACAGGAAAACCAGCACTAAAGGCCGCCGCTAAACTAGCAGCACCCAAGCCCACTAGTTCTTGGTCGGGATGAATGTATTCACGCCGCTTTGCCGCCAAGGTTTGTGCCACAGAAATAGATTCCACAAAACCTACTAAACTAATCAACACCGCTGCAGGCAACAGGGCTAGCACCGTAGCGTATTCAAACATGGGCAAGGTAAGATGCGGCAAACCCTTGGGCACACTGCCCACCACCTGCACCCCGCTCGCATCAAGCTGCCAGTGCCACACCACAACCACGGCAGCAACAATGGCAAGCACTGGCCCTATTTTAGTGAGCACATTCGCCCACAATGGCGCCACCCTTGCCTTGTTCAACAAGGGCCCAAGCCCCTTACGCATCCACTGTAAAAACACTAGCGTGGCCATGCCTATAACAAAGGTGGCCCAATGTATGTTGCCTAACTCGCGCCACAACGCAGGCGCTAATTCGAGCAAAGTTTGCCCATTCACCGAAACCCCTAAAATATGTTTCATTTGGCTGAGCGCAATAAGCAAACCAGAGGCGGAGATAAAACCTGAAATAACTGGATAGCTAAGAAAATTAGCCAAAAAACCCAAACGCAGCACCGCCATCAACAAAAGCACCGCACCTGAAAGGGCTGCTAAAAGCATGGCGCCCTGCACATAGGCTGCCGAACCCACTGCAAAGTGTGGTTCTAAAGCCGCTGCTGTCATCAGAGAAATCACTGCCACAGGCCCTACCGCCAAGGTGCGGCTGGTACCAAAAATGGCATATAGCACTAGCGGAGCAATACTGGCATACAACCCCGTTACTGGCGGCAACCCCGCTAGCATGGCATAAGCTAGCCCCTGAGGGATGAGCATAAGCGTAACCACCAATGCTGCTAAGAAATCCTTGCCAGCGGTTTCTGCGTTATATTTCTTACCCCACTGTAAAATGGGCAGCCATGCCTTCAGCTTCACCACAACACTCCTTGCGCTAGCAGCCTTACTTTAAGGTGTTTAAGGGGATTTTTAGATACGTAATGCCGTTGTCTTCAGCCTCTGGCATATGGCCTGCACGCATGTTCACTTGCACCGATGGCAAAATAAGCCGCGGCATAGAAAGCGCTTTGTCGCGCTTAGTGCGCATGGCAACAAACTCATCTTTGCTAATTCCTTCACGCACATGAATATTATGCTCTCGTTCCTCTGCCACCGTGGTTTCATAACGGTAATGTTTGCGCCCCGGCGCCTTGTAATCGTGGCACATAAACATGCGGTAATGGCCTGGCAAAGCAAAAATCTTTTGGATGGATTGATATAAAGTGCCTGCATCACCGCCAGGGAAATCACACCTAGCCGTGCCATAATCTGGCATAAATAACGTATCACCCACAAACACGGCATCACCAATCACATAGGTCATGCACGCTGGTGTGTGGCCCGGTGTATGTATTGCTCGTGCCTGTATATTGCCCAACAAAAAAGTATCGCCATCAGCAAACAACCGATCAAACTGGCTACCATCACGGGCAAATTCAGTTCCTGCATTAAACACTTGGCCAAAAATTTCTTGCACCTCAGTAATATTCGCCCCAATGGCCATTTTCCCACCCACCTGCTGCTGCACAAAAGGTGCTGCCGACAAATGGTCTGCATGTACATGGGTTTCTAGCACCCACGCCACGATCAGTTTGTGTTCTTCTACAAAATCAACCAACCGCTGTGCCCCCGCCGTGCTAATTCGCCCAGCCGCGGGATCATAATCGAGCACCGAATCAATAATGGCACATTGCTGTGTGGCAGGGTCTACCACCACATAACTGTATGTGAAAGTTACCGCATCAAAAAAAGCATGCACTTCTGGCTGCATAGATACCTCGTTAACAATGGTTTGCATTGAGCACAGTGTACAGCACGTTCTTATTGGTTATATGCTTATACGCAATAGGCATAAGATATCACCTTTGCTCTTCTAAAATTAGGCTTCGATAGTGGCCCGGCTGTGTTCCCGTCCATTTTCTAAAAGCCTTATAAAACGAGCTCACATCAGAAAACCCTAAATGTTCCGCCACCTGTTCAAAACTCACATCCTCACGTGCCAACCATTCCACTGCCCATTCTTTACGCAAACTATCTTTAATAGCTTGAAAACTCTGCCCTTCTTCTTGTAGGCGCCGGCGTAGCGTAGAACTAGACATATGCAACTGGTGCGCCAACTGGGTTAGGTCCGGCCATTGTTCTGGTGCTATTTCAGTGAACAAACGACGGATGCGCCCAGTTAAGCTATTAGGATCGCGATAACGCACTAAAATATTGGCCGGCGCTAACGCCAAGAAACTCGCTAACTCTTCTTCTGTACGCTTAATAGGTAAATCAAGGCAGTCAGCAGCAAACACAATGCGGGTACGTTTTTTATTAAATTGCAAACTCTCAGTGAACATTATGCGGTAATCATCAGTGTAATCCGGCGCAGCACAACGCAGTTCTGCAGCAATAATAGGAATGCGCCGGCTCGCTAACCAACAGGCTAGCCCATGCACAAACAACCAATAAGTAAAATAGCTAAAAGCCCGCGCTGGAGCTTCTGGTTCATCAACTAGCACAATCTCAGCCACGCTCCCATGGCGCACTAAACTGCCTTTTTTGTGTTCGAAAATTAACGCTAAAAACTCCAACCCAAGCGCCACACCATCGCCCACTGTGGGCTGCAGCATGGCTGTACGGCAAAAAAAATCAAAACTGCCAAACCGCATGCGCCGCGGATCCATGGCAAAAAATTCATCATCAAGCAGCTGTGCTATTTGCCGCCAGAAATGAGCATACTCATCCACTGTTACCCGTGCTTGCGCATCTTCTAGCAGGCCTTGTGGTAAACCTGCCAAATGCAACAAGTTTGCTGCCTCGTGCCCCAAGCTAAGCGCTCCCTGCATAGCCTCTCTCACCATGGCAACACTAATAGTGCCTTTCTCCACTGGTGTGTATATTTTTTTCTTCATTGTGCCACTCCGGCCAACAACGCCTGATCTCGATCCACTTGCTCACGTAAAAACTCCCATGTGGCGCGCACCCTAGCTAGCCCTCTTAACTCGATTGGCATCAGCATCCAAAAAGTACGTGTGAACGAAACTTGCTCGGGCAGTACAGCCACCAAACGCGCATCATTTTGTGCAGCAAAAGCCGGTAAAATTGCAATGCCCGCCCCTGAAGCCACAGCCTCCTGCTGGGCCAACACGCTCGTACTGCGCCAACTGCCGTGGCTTGCCGGCACAAGTTCCGCAAGGAAATCGAGCTCCTTACTGAATAACAAATCATCCACATAAGTTACAAAACGGTGATCTTTGAGCATCTCTTTATCCTTAATTGGCGCATGCTGTGCTAAGTAGCCTGGCGATGCATAAAGGCGCAGTTCATAATCTGTTAAGCGCGTGATCACAAAGGGCCCCTTCTCTGGCCGCTCAAGAGTAATGACAATATCGGCTTCATTACGCGACAACTGCAACGCTCGTGGCATGGCTAGCAAATCTATTTTCAAGTGCGGATAACGTTGCGCCAACTTGGCCAAATGGCGTGCTAGCAACAGGCTGCCATAAGCTTCTGTAGCCCCCACACGCACTTGGCCTGTTAGTTGGCCAGAAACACTAGGCTGTAAATCCTTAATCGCTGTATAAGCACTTTCCATGGCTTCTGCTGCGGGCAACAAATGCCGCCCTGCCTCCGTTAACGCATACCCCTCTGCGGTGCGCAAAAACAACGCTTGCCCAACCTGCTTTTCAAGGGCCTGAACACGGCGCGATACTGTGGTGTGATCCACCTCCAACCGCCGCGCTGCAATTACTAGGCGCCCCGCCCGTGCCAGCTCTAAAAAATAGCGTAAATGGTCCCAATCCACAGCTTTGCTACCTCATTATCATTGTCACCATATTTCAACACCAAGTGCATAAATGCACAAGCCTTGTGCAAAATAACCATCTACCCACAGTAAAAATGCACTGTTAGTATCGTTTCATCAGTAAAAAAACAACGATAAAATGCACGCAATTTGGAGAAAAACACCATGCCTACGTCCTCCGTACCTACCGTAAAATTACTCATTAATGGCGAGTTCATTGAATCGCAAACCGATCGTTGGGAGCCAGTGATTAACCCAGCCACCCAAGAAACCCTCGCCATGATCCCCTATGCCACGCAAGAAGAAATTAACCGCGCGGTAGCAAGTGCCAAAGAAGCTTTTAAAACCTGGCGTAAAACCCCTCTTAGTGCCCGCGCACGCATCTTTTTAAAATACCAACAACTGATCCGTGAAAACATGGATGAGCTCGCAGCCATCTTAACCGACGAGCAAGGCAAAACGCTGCCTGATGCCGCTGGCGATGTGTTTCGCGGGCTAGAAGTGGTGGAGCACGCAAGCGCTATTGGTAATCTGCAAATGAGCGAGTTTGCTAACAATGTGGCCACCGATGTAGACACTTACACCATTTTACAGCCACTAGGCGTTTGTGCGGGCATCACGCCGTTTAACTTCCCCGCCATGATTCCCTTGTGGATGTTCCCCATGGCTATCGCCACCGGCAACACCTTCGTATTAAAACCCTCAGAACAAGATCCAATGGTAACCATGCGTTTAGCAGAACTTGCCGTTGAAGCAGGTATTCCCGCAGGGGTTCTCAACGTCATCCATGGTGGCGAAGAGGCAGTAAACGCTATTTGCGATCACCAAGACATTAAGGCTGTTTCGTTTGTAGGTTCCACCAAAGTGGGCACCCACGTATACAACCGTGCCAGCCTAAGCGGTAAGCGCGCCCAGTGCATGATGGGTGCAAAAAACCACGCAATTATCTTGCCCGATGCCAACAAAGAACAAACCCTGAACAACATTGCTGGCGCCGCCTTTGGTGCTGCTGGCCAGCGCTGCATGGCCTTACCCGTGGTTATTTTAGTGGGCGAAGCACAAAGTTGGTTGCCTGAAATTGTTGAGCGCGCGAAAACCTTAAAAGTGAATGCAGGCCATGAGGCCGACGCAGATCTTGGGCCACTTATTTCGCCCCAGGCTCTCGAACGCGTACGTGGCTTGATCGCCGAAGGTGTAGAGGCAGGTGCCACCCTATTATTAGATGGCCGCGATGTGCAGGTGCCCGGCTATGAAAAAGGCAATTTTGTTGGCCCCACAGTTTTCTCCGATGTTACTCGCGATATGTCCATTTACCGCGAAGAAATTTTCGGCCCCGTGTTGTGCGTGCTCACCGCGGATTCCATCGACGAAGCTATCGCCATTATTAACGACAACCCCAACGGTAACGGCACGGCTATCTTCACTCAATCTGGCGCTGCGGCACGCCGTTTCCAAGAAGATATCGATGTGGGCCAAGTGGGTATTAACGTTCCCATCCCTGTGCCTGTGCCCATCTTCTCCTTCACCGGTTCACGTGCCTCTAAATTAGGCGACCTTGGCCCCTACGGCAAACAAGTGATCCAGTTCTACACGCAAACCAAAACCATTACCGCTCGTTGGTTTGAAGATGACCAAGTAAGCGAACTCAACACCACCATTAGCCTAAAATAATAAAAATATAAGGAGGCATACCATGGACATCGGCTTTTTAGGGCTTGGCAACATGGGCGGCCCAATGGCTCACAACCTACTGAAGGCAGGGCACTCCGTGCTCGCCTTCGATCTATCCAGCGACGCCATGGCGCAGGCACAAGAGGCCGGCGCCCAACTAGCTGCCAACCCTGCAGAGTTAGCAGCTAGCAATCCTGACATTGTTTTCACCATGCTGCCTGCCGCACAACATGTGCGCAGTGTTTATCTAGGTGACGACGGCCTACTCGCCCACGGATCGGCCAACACTCTGTTTGTGGATTGCTCAACTATCGATCCGCACACCGCACGCGACGTGGCAGCGGCGGCACAAGGCAAAGGTATTACCTTGATTGATGCGCCGGTTTCTGGTGGCACCAAAGGCGCCACTGAAGGCACGCTCACCTTTATGGTTGGCGGCCCAAGCGATGCCTTTGCAAAAGCAAAAACAGCCTTAAGTGATATGGGCAAGAACATTGTGCACTGCGGTGATAGCGGCAACGGCCAAGTGGCTAAGGTAGCAAATAACATGCTGCTAGCCATTTCCATGATCGGCGTGGCCGAGGCCATGAACCTTGGCGTATCCCTTGGCATGGACCCAAAAACGTTAGCAGGCATTATCAATACCTCTAGCGGCCGTTGCTGGAGTTCAGATACCAACAACCCTTACCCAGGTGCTTTAGAAGGCGTACCCGCAAGCCGCGGCTACTCAGGTGGTTTTGGTAGCGCCTTAATGTTGAAAGACATGGGCCTTGCTGTGGAAGCAGCCCACCAAGTGGGCCAACCTGTTATGTTAGGCGCTTTGGCTAAGCAGATGTACCAACAACTGTGCAACTTAGGCCATGACAAACTAGACTTCTCAGCCATCATGAAGCTTTACCAACAGGATGACACAGCATGAGCGATCTTATTTTAACGGAGGTCCACCAGCAGGTGGGCCACCTTATCTTAAACCGGCCCGATGCCCTTAATTCGTTAAACCTAGAAATGGTGCGTGCCTTACAACAGCACCTTACTGCTTGGGAAGCCGACGACAACATTAAGGCTGTGGTGCTGCGCGCCGAGGGCGAGCGCGCCTTTTGCGCTGGCGGCGACATTCGTTCGCTGTACGACAGCCACCTCGCCAACGATGGCATGTACGTCACTTTCTTTGAAGAAGAATACGCCTTAGACCAACACATTCATGAATACAGCAAACCTTTCATTGCCTTGATGCATGGCTATGTGTTGGGCGGCGGCATGGGTTTGGTACAAGGCGCCAGCGTGCGCATTGTCAGTGAACGCGCGCGCCTAGGTATGCCTGAGGTGGCAATTGGCTACTTCCCTGATGTGGGCGGCAGTTATTTCTTGCCACGCTTATCACAACACTTTGGCTTTTGGATGGGTGTTACTGGGCAGCACATCAATGCCGCCGACAGCCTTGCTGTGGGCTTAGCAGACACCTACCTTAGCACGGCTAATTTCGACGCTTTCCTAACTGCACTAAGTGCTGCCGACTGGAGTGGCGACGCCCACCAAGTGGTGGCTCAAGTGGTGGCAGAACACGCAGAAGAAGCCCCAACGAACACTGAGCAGGCCAACCACTTAAACCTGATCGATAAGCACTTCCGCCACAACAATGTGGCCGATATCTTAGCTTCCCTTGAAAATGATCAAACAGCAACCGAATGGGCGCAGGCGAATATCGACATCATGCGTAGCCGTTCACCCTTGGCTATGGCCACCACTCTTACCATGCTGCATACAGGCGCGAAACTATCCTTAAGCGAATGCTTTGCCTTAGAAATTCACCTTGATAAACAATGGTTCGACAAAGGCAATATTGTGGAAGGTGTACGTGCACTAATTGTCGATAAAGATAAAAACCCACAATGGCAGCCTGCCAGTATCGAAGCCATTAATGAGGCAGAGGTTGCCGCTTTTTTTGCGGGTTTTGGGGCCGAATAACGTAGGGGCAAAACAATGCACGATGCTTTATTAACAGAAGAACAGCGCATGGTGCGCGATATGGCGCGCGATTTTGCCCGCCAAGAACTCGCTCCCAATGCCGATAAATGGGAACGCGATGGCTGGCTTGATGACGCCATGCTGCGCAATATGGGCTCCCTTGGTTTTCTTGGCATGGTAGTGCCAGAAGAATGGGGCGGTTCGTATACCGATTACACCGCCTATGCGCTAGCCGTGGAAGAGGTTTCCGCTGGCTGCGGCGCCACCGGCGCGCTAATGAGTATTCACAACTCGGTGGGCTGCGGCCCAGTGCTGCAATACGGCAGCCAGGCACAAAAAGACACTTGGCTTACACGCTTAGCGAGCGGCGAAGTGATCGGCTGCTTCGCCCTCACCGAGCCACAGGCTGGGTCTGAGGCCAACAACCTCAAAACCCGCGCTGTGCTTGATGGCGACCACTGGGTGCTAAATGGCAGCAAACAATTTGCCAGTAACGCTAAGCGTGCAGGGCTTGCCATTGTGTTTGCCGTTACCGACCCAGAGGCCGGCAAACGCGGCTTATCCGCCTTCTTAATTCCCACCGACACCCCGGGCTTTCACGTAGAAGCCATGGAAAACAAAATGGGCTTGAAGGCATCTGACACCTGCGCCATTACGCTTGCTAATTGCCGCATCCCGAAAGAAAACCTGCTAGGCGAAGAAGGCCGCGGCTTAGCCATTGCCTTATCCAACCTAGAAGGTGGCCGCATTGGCATTGCAGCCCAAGCACTAGGCATTGCCCGCGCAGCATTTGAGGCAGCTTTGGGCTATGCGCAAGAGCGTGAGCAGTTTGGCAAACCTATTATGGAGCACCAAAGCGTGGGCAACATGCTAGCCGACATGCACACACGCTTAAACGCCGCACGCAGCTTGATCTTGCAAGCCGCTGCGCTACGCACAGAAGGGCTACCATGTATTTCAGAAGCCTCACAAGCCAAACTTTTTGCTTCAGAAATAGCCGAGTGGGTATGTTCCAAAGCCATTCAAATTCATGGTGGTTATGGCTTCTTAGAGGATTATCCTGTTGCCCGCCATTACCGTGATGCACGCATTACGCAAATTTATGAAGGCACTAGCGAGATCCAGCGTTTAGTGATCGCCAGAGAACTGAAAAAATACGCCCTCTAAAAGCACCCTGCCAAGCGCCCCCCTTGCGCTTGGCAGCCTCGCCTTGCCAGCATAATTAAGGCATTAGACCAACCCCCACATACCCGTATAGAATACTCCGTCTGTTTTTAGTGGTTCTTAACCACAGCACCACTCCCGTATGCCCTACAACAAAAGAGGCAAACTCAATGAGCGACACTGAACAATTTGCACCCATGCCTAACGCAGAAGGCTTTTTTGGCCCTTATGGCGGGCAACTCGTGCCCCCCGAGTTGAAAACCATCATGGATGAAATCAACGAGGCTTATGAAACCATTCGCCATACTGCAGAATTTAACGACGAACTAGCATCATTATTTACCCATTACGTTGGCCGCCCGAGCCCCATTTTTCACGCAAAACGATTAAGCGACCAACTTGGTGGCGCACAAATTTACCTCAAACGTGAAGACCTTAACCACACGGGTGCCCACAAAATCAACCACTGCCTAGGCGAAGCCCTGCTAGCGAAGTACATGAATAAAACCAAGGTGCTAGCAGAAACCGGTGCCGGCCAACACGGCGTTGCCTTAGCCACTGCTTGCGCCCTCGTAGGCATCCCTTGCGAAGTTCATATGGGGCAAAGCGATATAGAAAAAGAACACCCGAACGTTACCAAGATGAAAATCTTAGGCGCTAAAATTGTGCCCGTAACCCAAGGTGCTGCCACATTAAAAGAAGCCGTGGACAGCGCGTTCGAAGAATACCTAAAAGATCCTGTAAACTTTTTTTACGCCATTGGTTCGGTGGTAGGCCCTCACCCCTTCCCTAAAATGGTGCGCGATTTCCAAACTATCATCGGTAACGAAGCACGGGAACAATTCCAAACCCAGCACCATACACTGCCTGATTATATTGCTGCATGTGTAGGTGGCGGCTCGAATGCCATTGGCATGTTCACTGCCTTCCTTAATGATGCCGAGGTAAAATTAGTAGGTGTTGAACCTGCCGGCGAAGGGTTAGACACACAACGCCACTCAGCCACTCTCAGCAAAGGCAGCCCAGGTGAAATCCATGGCATGCATTGTTATGTGCTTGCAGATGCAGACGGCAACCCTGCAGAAGTGCATTCCATTGCCTCAGGCCTTGACTACCCAGGGGTAGGCCCACAACACAGCTACCTGAAAGACCTTGGCCGAGTAGAATATGAAAGTGTTACCGACGAAGAATGCTTAAACGCCTTTATGGCGTTATCACGTGTGGAAGGAATTATTCCAGCGCTAGAAAGCGCCCACGCTGTGGCTTGGGCCATGCGTGAAGCACCACAACATGGCACTGAAGTAAAAATCTTAGTAAACCTATCTGGCCGCGGCGATAAAGATGCCGACTATGTGGCCGAGCGGCTAGGCCTATAAAGGCCTAGTGTAAAAAGCGTTTCGCTGAAATATAAGCGCGGCTCCAGTAGGGGTTCTCAAGCTTATCGATACGCACATTACTCCCCGCAGAAGGGGCGTGAATAAAACGCCCCTCACCCACATAAATCCCTGCATGGCTTACGCGCCTGCCACCATTCGTAGCGAAGAACACCACATCTCCACTCTGCAGCCGGTTGCGGCTTACACTAGGTGCTGGCGCAGAAATCATTTGTGCCGTGGTGCGCGGTAAACGCACCCCCGCCGATTCATCAAACACATAACGGATCAAGCCGCTGCAATCAAAGCCCTCTTCAGGCGTGTTGCCGCCCCATTTGTAAGGCGTGCCCATCAAGCTGATCGCATGAAATAACACCTCATCAATACCGCCCATTTGAATTTCAGAATAAGAATCTTCAAACAAAGGCTCTAAATCACCAATCGAGCTTTTATGGAATGCTGAACTGTTTTGCTGTGGCACTGGTGTTGTTGCACAGGCGGCACTCAATGCAGCCGCAACTCCTAACAACACCCACCTTTGCCACAATGTTTTAGGCTGTTGTTTATCATCGCTTTTTATCACGCCATTCTCTCTTTTATAATTAGCCGTAATACTGCCCCTGGGTAAGCAACGCTACAAAACCACTAGTTAGCGCCACCAGCAATAAAACACCCTGCTGCCGGCGAGCAGTTAACCAAGGTGCGGGCCAACGTTTTTTATGGCTTGGAGTAGCCTCTAGTAGCATCAACCATCCATTGGCGAGCCACAACAACACTACCCCAACATTAACAAAAACAAATTGTGCCACTAATGCTAAGCAAATGGGAAGTATTAAGGCTTTTTTTGTGCCATCTTGCACATTATTTTGATTTGAAGCAGATAAATACACCCCCGACACCACCAATAAATAAAGTGCAGCTAAAGCATTGGAAAACTTAGCTACCACTAAGCGCCCTTCATTAGCCGGCACCCAAATACCCACGTTCACTATTACCAATGCCAATATAATCAGCAGGTGGGCTAACACCAGTAAGCGTAATTGCTTTGGCAAACCAAGCCCTTGTTCTAAGCGCATCATTAACTCCGTTGACGTTTATAAATAAGGTTCAAGCACATAAGCCAAGCCATTACGAATACGTGTTAACAGCCCACGCTTGGCAATGGCGGCGGCACCAAGTGGCTCGGCCACTCGCAGCCGTTCATCCATATGTTGGTTTAACTGCCCTACAAGTGTTTCATCGTAGGTTTCCACATCAAATTCAAAATTTAAGCGTAAGCTTCGAGCATCCCAATTGCCCGAACCAAACAAGGCCCACTGCCCATCTACTGTCATTAACTTAGTGTGGTCGAATGGTGGCGGCACAAAGTACACCTCACAGCCATCATTAACCAGCCACGGCAAAAGATGCATGGCCGCCCAATGTGCCAACAAAATATTGTTTTTCTGCGGCAGAATAATTTTTACTTTCACCCCCCGCAACGCTGCTAACTCTATGGCAGTGAGCAAAGTAACATCGGGCACAAAATAAGGTGTCATAATGCGAATTTCTTTTTGTGCGCTGCCGATAGCCGCCAGCAACACTAGGCGGCGCTTACCTAAATCCACATCAGGGCCTGCGCTAATACCTCTTGCATCTACATTGCCCGCCACAGCAGGGCCTTCATAGCGCTCATTTAGCCCCTCACGGCAAGTAAAGTACCAATCAGCTGTAAAGCTATTTAACAGGTGCCCCACCACGGGGCCCTGCAACTTCATATGCATATCTAGGGTGTTTGGCGGCTGAGCAAGATAACCTGCCCGAATATTCATCCCCCCCGTGTAACCCACCGTGCGGTCAATCACCAAAATTTTGCGGTGGTTACGTAAATTTAAATAAGGCATGCGCCATGGGGTTAAAGAGTATAAAAAACGTTCCACAGTAACTTTTCGCCAACGCATACGGTGCACCACAGGTGGAAAAGAATAGAGTGATCCCATTCCGTCGATTAGCACACGCACCTTAACACCGCGTTTCACCGCCCGTGCGAGCGCCTGCACCAAAGGCTTGCCCGCCTTGTCGTTAGCAAAAATATAGGTGGTCATGAAAATGGATTCTTCTGCTTTTTCGATGGCCGCCAAAATGCTCGCATAAGCTTGTGGTGCCGGCATAGGGGTGATGCTATTACCAGCCAGTAATTTGTTACCCGTTAAACGCTCCGTGAGGTCGGCAAGGCGGGCGAAATGCTCACTCTGAGGGCGGGCACTTTTTGCTGCCACCTGTGCCGGCAGATCAAGCTCTTCTTCTTCACCCACCAACTGCTGTGCCCGGCGCTGAATACGGTTAACGCCCATCATTAAATACAACACAGAACCTACAAACGGCACTAACCAAATAATACCTAGCCACGCAGCTGCAGAGCGTGGGTCTTTTTTGCTTAGCACCACATGCACCATCAAGCTAACGGCAAGCACAAAACCTAAAAATGCCAGCAACCCAGGCCAGTACGCCTGTAAATATGGCCACATCGTTTGCCATGCTTGCATTAACCAACCACCAGGTTGCACTCAAAACCCCTTATTAACATGCCATATTGCTGTTGTTTCATCCTGCAAGCACATATGCAGCTATTGCAGCTATAACTACCGCTAAAACCGCCCTCACATCAAGATAAAATAATGGCCATTATGCCTGATAAAAAATATTGCTTTTGATAGGTGACTTTTGCCACCAAACTAAGTAAATATAAGCATCTGAATAAACCTACCTGCGCCTTGGCGCCGGCTTAACATTTAGCATTTTTTAACGAGCAACAACACCATGAAACGCCAGCGTTTTGATGACTACGACCCAAACGAATGGGAAGAAGATAACCAACAGCACAAGCGTAAGAAAAACCGCCGCGAGCAGCAACGCCGCCGCACTAGCGAACCCAGCGATTATAACGATAATGAACACGACTACGAGGATTACGACTGAGGCACACCTGCCCTGTAACACATAATCAGTTATCATAGCGGGCCTATCACCAACATTAACAACGGAATACCGCCATGGACAACGATGATTTTGATATTTTTCGTAGCGCCATGGGCGATGTTAAACCGCTGAGTGCCGACGATCGCGTCCGCTTAAAAGCACGCTCTAGCCCTAGCCTTGCGCAGCTAGAGCGGCGTAAATCAGCCACCAACGAGCACCGCCGAGAGAGCAACCCTCTTACTAGCCCTGATGAGTTACCCAACGTGGGCCCACACGACATAATGGGTTGGAAAAACAGTGGCATTCAGGAAGGGGTATATCGCAAGTTGCGGCTTGGCCGTTACACTATACAAGCACGGCTAGATTTACACCGAAAAACGCTAAAAGAAGCACGCCAAGAGCTCAATGGCTTCTTGCAGGAAGCACACCAAGCAAGTTTACGCACCCTGCAAGTGACACACGGCAAAGGTTTTCATAGCCCAACCCCCGCACGCCTAAAAAAATATGTTTTGCACTGGCTAGAGGAGCACCCACTAGTGATGGCCTACCACAGCTGCCAACCCCAACATGGCGGTGCAGGCAGTGTGTATGTGCTATTAAAGAAATCGAGTAAAGAGCGCTTAGCCAACCGCGAACGCTTTGTTGAGCGGCGCCTTAATTAACCAGCGTTGCCCCCTCAGCTAATACAGCGACAAGCGGTTCAAGCCGTTCAGTGCTGCTACCCGGTAAGCCTCAGCCATGGTGGGGTAGTTAAAGGTAGTATTAGAAAAGTACTCAATGGTGTTATGCGGTGCAGGTTGCGCCATAATCACTTGGCCCACGTGCACAATTTCAGTGGCCTGGTAACCAAAACAGTGAATACCAAGCAACTCTAAGGTTTCGCGGTGGAAAAGCAGCTTCAACATGCCTGTGCGCTCCCCCGTAATATGGGCACGGGCTAGGTTTTTGAAAAACGCCTGGCCCACTTCATAAGGCACCTTCGCCTCGGTGAGCTCTTGTTCAGTACGCCCGAGCGAACTAATCCCAGGAATCGTATAAATACCGGTTGGCACACGGCTTAACTGGCGTGGCTCATCGCCACAAATATTACCTGCGCAAAAACGGCCTTGGTCATAAGAGGCGCTAGCTAGCGAGGGCCAACCAATCAAATCGCCCACGGCGTACACGCCCTCCACTTCTGTTTGATAGCGATCATCTACTTTAATATGGCCGCGGCTATCTGCCTCAATACCAATGGTTTCAAGGCCTAGATTATTGGAATTACCGCTGCGCCCATTCGACCATAACAATGCATCACCACGCAGGCGCTTGCCCGACTTCAACACCAACGTAACGCCTGTAGCATCCGGTTCCACCGCTACATACTCTTCCATATGGCGGATGGTGGTGCCTTGTTCACGCAAGTGGTAAGCCAACGCATCTGAAATTTCAGCGTCGAGGAAATCTAGCAGGTGCTCGCGGTTGTTAACTAAATCGACGCGCATAGCAAGCCCTGAGAAAATACTGGCGTATTCACAGCCTATAACACCCGCACCATAGATAATGAGTTTACGTGGTGTATGCGTCATGCTTAAAACTGTGTCGCTATCGTAAATACGTGGATGAGTAAAATCCACATCTGCTGGGCGATAAGGGCGTGAGCCCGTAGCAAGGATCACGTAACGCGTTTCTAATAAAGATTCGCGGCCCTGCTTATCCACCACCAGCACACGGTTTGGGCCATCTAAACGCCCATGGCCATGAAATACACGCACACGGTTACGAAAATAAAAACCCGTGCGCACTTGGCTTTGCTGCCCCACCACTTCACTCATGCGCTCCACTAAATCGGGCCAGCCTGCTGCAGCATTGGGGTTTAAACCACGCAGCATAGGATTGCGGTGTTGGCGCACTAGTTGGCGCACTTGATGGCGCAACGCCTTCGATGGAATTGTGGCCGTATGGGTGCAGTTACCGTTTATTTGCGCTTGCTCCTCGACCATCGCCACGCGCATACCACTTTTCGCAGCACGCATTGCAGCGGCTTCGCCAGCAGGACCACTGCCAACAATCACAATATCCCAAGAGGTGGTTGCGTTCATAGAAACTCCTTAACTGTGGCGAGACTCGCTAGCAATAGCCGAGTAAAATTAGACGGGTGCGGTATGAGTTAGCTGTGCTACTAAGCCATACAAAAAATCTTGCGCTTATGATAATCAGGAAACGTGCTAGTGGCCATGAGCAAATGAGCGGCTCATACTAAAAGCCTATCCATTTGCATACTTTTTATACTTTCAATAACAACCATTTACCAGTGCAGCACTTCTTTAACGAATGGAATGGTAAGTTTTCGCTGCTGCCTGAGCGCACTTTTATCCAATTCATCGAGCAAAGCAATTAATGCCTTAGGTTGGCGCACCCCACGCAGAATAATATAGTGAGCTACTTCTTTACTTAGCGGCATGCCTCGCTGTTTTGCGCGGCGCATAAGCAATGCTGTTAGCCCTTCATCGCTTAAGGGCTGCAACTTATACACAGGGCCGGCCCCTAAACGGCTAATTAAATCAGCCAGCATAAAACCGCTTTCACGCGGGGTGTGCAGCCCAGAGAAAAGCAAACCATGGCCTAACTCTCGGCAACGGTTATATAAGTGAAATAAGGCCTCCTCCCACTCTGGTTGGCCAGCAAATGTGTCCACATCATCTACAGCCACCATGCTGAACTGCTCAATACCTTCTAGCACCTCTGGTGGCATTTGCACCAGTTCTTTACAGGGTAACACACAAGTGGCAAACCCCATTTCGTCGGCAAGCTTGATGGCGGCATTCACCACATGCGAACGGCCAGAGCCCTGTTCACCATACAAATATATTTGCTCCATTTCGCCACGTGCCCATGCTTGGGTTGCCCTTACCACGGCAGCGTTTTTATCCGCCACGTAATTGGCATAATCCAAGCCATCTTCCAGATACAACGGCAATGTTAGTTGATCTTGCACTCGTGCCCCTTTTCACTCAAACGCTGCTTACCACAGCAACCGCCCAACTAAGCCAATGCTCTGGGCGGCGTTTATTATCCACAAATACCACAGCAAGGGCGACCGCAATGCAAAAAAAGCCTGCAGATGCTGCCAAAACAGTTTGCATCTACTAGAATAGGCGCCCTTGCACATAGGAGCCTTAACATGAGTGATACAAAACGCCCTTTAACCTACCGCGATGCCGGTGTAGACATTGATGCGGGTAACGAATTAGTTGAACGCATTAAACCCATTGCCAAACGCACCCAACGCCCAGAAACATTAGGTGGTTTAGGTGGTTTTGGTGCCCTTTGTGCAATACCTGAAAAATACCAAGAGCCAGTGTTGGTAGCGGGCACAGATGGCGTGGGTACTAAGTTACGCTTAGCCATCGACCATGGCCACCACGATACAGTAGGTATCGATTTAGTGGCCATGTGCGTGAACGATTTAATTGTGGGTGGCGCAGAGCCGTTGTTTTTTCTCGACTACTATGCCACCGGCAAGCTAGATGTTGATACAGCCGCCGCTGTAGTAGGCGGCATTGGCGCGGGCTGTGAACAAGCGGGTTGTGCCCTTATTGGTGGCGAAACCGCTGAAATGCCTGGCATGTACAGCGGTGAAGATTACGACCTCGCCGGCTTCTGCGTAGGTGTGGTAGAGCGCAGTAAAGTCATCGACGGCAGCAACGTAGCTGCAGGCGATCAACTGATCGGCCTCGCCGCTTCGGGCCCCCACTCTAACGGCTATTCACTTATCCGCCGCATTTTAGAACAAGCCGACGACGTTAATGTCAACGTTGATGGCAAACCTTTGCTTGATGCATTAATGACCCCCACGCGTATTTACGTTAAACCCGTGCTCGCTCTATTAGAAAAGCTACCCGTGCACGCGTTATCGCACATTACTGGCGGTGGCTTAATCGAAAACATGCCGCGTGTATTACCCCCCAACACGCGCGCCGTGGTGAACACAGCCAGTTGGCAATGGCCTGAAGTATTTCAATGGCTACAAACGCAAGGCCAAGTGGACACGCAAGAAATGTATCGCACATTTAACTGCGGCGTAGGCATGGTGCTTGTAGTGCCCGCCGAACATCTAAAGGAAGCCTTACAGATGTTAAGCGAAGCCGGTGAATCGGCTTGGCACCTTGGTAGCATTGAAGCCCACGATGGCACCGCCGAGCTTAGCCTGCAATGAGCCATCACGTAGCCGTGCTCATTAGTGGTGCCGGCAGCAACCTAAAAGCATTAATCGAAGCGCAACAGGCTGGCCAACTGGCCGTGGAGTTTAGCGTGGTGCTCAGCAACCGCGCTAACGCTCTAGGCCTTAAACACGCCGCCGCCGCAGGCATCCCCACGGTGGTGCTAGACCATAATCGCTACCCTGATCGTGAAAGCTTTGATGCCGCCATGGTAGCTGCGCTGCAGCCCTACGCCATCGACACCGTGGTGTTGGCAGGTTTTATGCGCATTTTAACGCCTGTGTTTGTGGAACAATTCGCAGGCCGCTTGCTCAATATCCACCCTTCATTGCTGCCCCTATACCGAGGCCTACACACGCACCGCCGTGCCTTAGAAAATAACGACCAAGAACACGGTTGTTCTATTCATTTTGTGAGCAATGTACTCGATGGCGGCCCCATTGTGGCCCAAGCCTTGGTGCCCGTATTGCCAGGTGATGATGAAGATACGCTCGCGCAACGAGTGCAAACGGCGGAACATTTACTGTATCCGCAGGTCTTACAATGGCGTGCACTAGGGCAGCTAGCACTAACCGACAAAGGAGTACTTTTAGATGGTAACTTACTTACAGCGCAAGGCCGCCAGTTCGCCATTGCTGAAGGCAGCCACTCTTTGCTTGCTCTTGGTGGCGCCCATGGGCAGCCAAGCTAACACGCAACTGGCGCCCTTTAGCTATGAATACGGCTTTAGTGGTGGCAGCATTCCATTTACCATCAAAGCCACACGCTCCTTAAAACAAGTGGCCCCTAACCAGTGGCAAACCGAGCTCACAGCAAAAAACATGCTCGGGCAAATTACCGAAACCAGCGTTTTTTCTTGGCAGGGCTGCACCCCGGTTACTAAAGAATATAAAAACTTCCGCAAAGGCCTTGGCCAAACCCGAGAAACGCATTTAATAGTAGACGCCTCCACCACGCCCCCTAAAGCAGTGGTACAGCGCAGTAAAAAAGATAGCCGTGAATTTAGCATTACTAAACACAGCACAGATATGCTATCTCTGCCTTTAGCCATTCAATGCCAATTAAAGAAGAACCCACAAACGAAATTTTCTTACCAAGTGGCCAGCGAACGCCGCCATGAGACGTATGATTTTGCCATTAAAGGCACGCAAAAAATAAGTACCCCCGCTGGTGAATTTGATGCCATCCGTGTTGAACGCGAGCGTAGCGAGGATACCAAACGCCATACTATTATGTGGTTTTCGCAAGAACATAATTACGCTTTGGTAAAAATGATACAAGATGATGGCAAAAGCACCTATGAAATGAACCTGCGCTCATTTTAAAACAGCAAATGCCATGCAAACAAAAACGCCGCAACATTGTGCGGCGTTTTGCTTTAGGTGAAAAAAATTTAGGTGCGCGGCAAGGTAACCCCTGTTTGCCCCATGTATTTACCACCACGGTCTGCGTATGATGTTTCGCAAGGCTCATTCGATTCGAAAAATAGCATTTGCGCCACGCCTTCATTGGCATAAATTTTTGCCGGCAAATTAGTAGTATTAGAAAACTCTAACGTTACATGCCCTTCCCATTCCGGCTCTAGGGGCGTCACATTCACAATAATGCCGCAACGGGCATAGGTTGATTTCCCCAAACACACCGTTAGCACACTACGCGGAATGCGAAAATATTCCACCGTGCGGGCAAGGGCAAACGAGTTTGGCGGGATAATGCAGTGGTCACCCACCACATCCACAAAGCTACGCTCATCAAAGTTTTTCGGATCTACCGTTACTGAGTGCAAATTGGTAAATACTTTAAACTCATTTGCGCAGCGCACATCGTAACCATAGCTAGAGGTGCCATAAGAAATAATGCGTTGGCCTTCTTGTTCACGCACAAGCTCTGGAGCAAAAGGCTCAATCATCTTGTGCTCTTCGGCCATACGGCGAATCCAGTGGTCCGCTTTAATACTCATCGTTGCTCCCGCCTATAAAAAAAGAAATGGTGGGCATAGTAGCCCTCCCCTTAAGCACGTACAACCCACTAACGTTATGCTGGGTTATGCTGCATGACCATTCGCGCAAACGCAGGCGCTTTAGCTTGCGGGCGTAACGATAACGCACCAGCTAGGCGGCGGGCAGCCACTTGATATAATCCTGCCTCCGCGCTATCTGGCGCCGCCTGCACAATGGGCATACCCGTATCTGCGCCAGCGCGAATACTACTTACCAACGGCAAGCTAGCAAGCAAATCTGTGGCGTACTGCTGGGCAAGCTCTTCGCCCCCATGGCTGCCAAAAATGGCATCTTGATGGCCACAAGCAGAGCACACATGCAACGCCATGTTTTCCACCACACCAAGCACATGAATACCCACCTTTTCAAACATTTCAATGCCCTTGCGCGCATCAGCCACAGCCACCTCTTGTGGCGTTGTTACCACTATGCTGCCCGCCACAGGGATTTTTTGGCTCATCGTTAGTTGGATATCGCTAGTACCTGGTGGCATATCAACAAACAAATAATCTAGATCATCCCAGCGGCTTTGCAACGCAAGCTGCTGAATGGCGCCACTCGCCTTGGGCCCACGCCAAACCACTGGTGTGCTGTCATCTACTAAAAAACCAATAGACATAACCTGCACACCATGGGCGCGTGGCGGCACAAAATATTTTTGCTCTTCCACGCCCGGCTTAGTGCCAGGGGCAAGGCCAAGCATAATAGGCAAACTCGGGCCAAAAATATCAGCGTCTAACAGGCCCACCCGTGCCCCTTCTGCCGCCAGTGCCAACGCTAAATTAACCGTGGTGGTAGATTTGCCTACCCCGCCCTTACCTGAAGACACCAGCACAACGTTTTTCACCCTTGGCAAAGGGCGTGTTTGCCCCTGTGTGGTATGCGAGCGCACCTCCCAACCAATGCTTAAACTCAGCTCTCTATTCGCCAGTAACGGTTGCACCAATTGTTCTATGCGGCGTTCAAACCCAGCAACCACCGACGCTGCAGGGAAACCAAACACAACCTCAACTGCAACACTATTTTCATCAGCCACCACGTTTTTCACCGCGCCAGCGCTAACTATATCTGTGCCTAGTGCTGCAGGCTGTATTTGCCGCAGCATATCAGTGATTTGTTCTGCATTAGGTTTCATAAGGCCTTCTATTACCGAGTGATGAATGGGCAACTATCTTAACGCAAAGCCGCATTATTGTAAGGTAGGGCACTTTCTGCTGTTATTACAGTCTTAGGTAGTCGTTACCTGATCAACCAAAGGAAATGTAGTAATGCTAAAACGTATTTCAACCGCTGCTCTTGCAGCCACCGCTTTATTGCTAGCAGCCTGTAGCTCTGGCCCCACTCCCACCACCGAACAAGTGGTGCAAGTTACAGGCCAAGGCGAAGTAAAAGCAGAGCCCAATGAATTTCATGTGCAAGCGGTGGCATCGCGCACAGGCGACGATATTGCCAAAATGAAGCGCAGTGTAGATAAGGAAATTAATCAAGCCTTAGCGGCTGCCGAAAAACTTGGTATTGAAGAACGCCACATCACTGCCACTGGTTTTAGTGTGCAGCCAGAATGGGAATGGGAGCCAAAGAAAAAACTCGTGGGCCAACGTGTACAGCGCAATGTGCGCTTTGTGATCCACGGAGTGGAAAATTATGCAGCGATCCTTGAAGCCCTAAGTGACATTGGCTTCTACCAAATTGCTAACAGCAACGCCACCTTAAGCGACCCTAACGCCGTGCGCCAAGAGGCTTTAGAAAAAGCCGTGGCAGATGCGCGAGAAAAAGCACAAACCTTAGCTAAAGCCAGTGGCCGTAAACTTGGCCCAGCCTTGCAGATTAACGAACAAGGCGGCGGTGCACCACAGCCTGTCATGCGCGCCATGGCCATGCAAGCCGACGCTGTCAGCGAAGAAAGCGCACAGTTTTCACCCGGTGAAATTTCCGTGCGTCACAGCGTCAACATTCTTTTCCAATTACGTTAAGCACACTCAGCAGCAGGCAACCCAAACGCCTGCTGCGCCCGCCTCTCCTGCCTTATTCCTAAGCCATATAACCTTGTTATTCATTATTTGCTGCTTATGATAACTACTAACTATCAGGCTGCACTGTCACATTGCTCGACACTTTCACCCTGAACAGCAATGGGTTTGTGCCATTACTATTGAAAAAACAATTGCCTGCCAAAAGGAGCTTTTGATGAAACGTGTATTGCGTCGGTTAGATAAAAAAATAGAACATGCCCCAAACTACGCGGCGTGGCAACGTGCTTGCCTTGAGCATGATCGGCTATCTGGTGCTGAGGAATGGAAACAAGAAGATCGCTCTAGCGATTTCGACTACCAACTTATCCGTACACGCATTCAGCATATTGAGCGCACCATGGCACGCGGTGATGTGCACAAATTAGTGTTTCATATGTACGAAGGCCTACATGGCAGCTTGGGCAACATTAGTAACCCTGCCCTTTATCAGCACAGTAAAACAGGCACCAAGGAACTCATTGAACGCTACCTAGAAACCGTTTGCACAGCGCTTAATTATATTGCTGATACTGAATTCAACGATTTTACCCTCGCCGACAAACTCGATTTTTTCTTTAAAACAGGCCGTGCTTTTGGCCAAACAGGCATTATGTTATCGGGCGGCGCAGCCTTAGGGTTATTCCACATTGGCGTGTGCAAAACCTTGTGGGAAGAAGGCTTGTTACCTAAAGTTATTTCGGGTTCTAGTGCTGGGGCAATTATTGCCGGCGTACTCGGCACCCACAACGACGCTGAGTTAGCAGAAAAATTAGAACCAGAAAACCTTTATTTGGAGGCGTTTAAATATGTAGGCTGGCGTGGCGTGCTAAAAGGCACCCCCGTATTAGATGGCGACCACCTAGAAAAATGTATCGAAGAAAACATTCCTGATATGACATTCCGCGAGGCTTATGAACACACCAATCGCGAAATCAATATCCCAGTAAGCCCCTATGACCGCCACCAGCAAGGCCGTTTGCTCAATCACAAAACCTCACCCAACGTGCTTATTCGCAAAGCAATTTTGGCTTCCTGTGCCATTCCTGGCATTTTCCCACCAGTGAGTTTATGGGCCAAAAACATGGACGGCGACGTAGTGCCCTATATTCCAGGGCGCAGATTTGTGGATGGTTCCATAAGTGACGACCTACCCATCCGCCGGCTTTCACGTTTATACGGCATTAACCACTCCATCGTAAGCCAAACCAACCCACACGTGGTGCCTTTTATGTCGCGCTCCAGTGGGTTTAAGCAAGGCTTTTTACCCATTAGCCGCACCTGGTTACGCCGTAACGCTGCCATGAACACTTCTTTTGTTCTGGATTTACTTCACCACCGCGTGGAATCAAACGAACTCGGCCTATGGGTAGATAAGCTACGTGGCGTGCTTATGCAAAAATACGATGGCGATATCAATATCATCCCACCACGCAAACCAATGAACATGCTACGGGTGCTCTCCAACCCCACTGTGGAAGATGTGCGCACTTATATCCGCACTGGCGAAAGAGCCACGTGGCCACGCATGGCTATGATCCACAACACAACAATGATTAGCCGCACTTTCCGCCATTGTATGCGCCGTTTGAACGATCAAAATACTGCATATTTAGCCTCATTAGCGCATAATCCTGCCACAGAAAGCAGCGATGCTTTACATGACAATATTATTCCACTCAACAGCAGCGCGAATAACGAGATATAAATATGGAAATCCAAAAAGATACCGTAGTGCGTTTTCACTACACTATTTTCGATGATCACGGCGAGCAATTAGAAACCTCACTGCCAGATAAATCCACCTTGTATCTGCATGGTTCAGAAAGCATTTTACCCAAGCTGCAAGATACTTTTGCCGGCCACAAAGCAGGCGATGCTATTACAGTAACACTTGCCCCAACAGAGGCTTACGGTGAGCGCGAAGAAAATCGCATTCAGCGTATTTCGGCCAAATATTTAAAACATTTAGGCCGCTATAAAGCAGGTGATGTGGTACCAGTGAATACCGACCAAGGGCAGCAGTGGGTAACCGTAGTGAAAAAAGGGTTAAAAACGGTGGATGTGGATTCCAACCACCCTTTTGCCGGCAAAACCTTACGTTTTGAAGTGACCATTGAAGATGTGCGTGCAGCCACGGAAGAGGAGCTTTCCCACGGCCATGCCCACGGCGACGGCGGTGTTGAACACTAAGTTCGGTAGCCACACATAAAAAGGCCCCAAAAAACTTTAGCAATTTTTTGGGGCCAGTACTTTAAACAGCCTTAGCCGCTATTCATCATCGCACGATGCGCCACGATAGCGCTTGTATTCCACCGAGTTCCACACGCGCATTTTCACGCCCTCTTCCGTTAAGCACGGTGGTATTTCACAGAGCAACTGTTTTGCCGCTGCTAGCTCGCGCTCCACTTCAGCCTTGTTTTGATACATAAATTCGTCATCGGCATCAGCTTTTGCTTGCGCCAGTTTCTCTTCAAGGTCGGCAATGAGGTTCTGCTGCTTCAGCAGCAAGGCGGCACGGGCATCTTCACGCCACACCGGCTGAATGGCTCTGCTGTGATCCACAACGCTGGTGTACTCATCATAAACGTCGCCGTAAATTTGCGTAGCATGATCGCGCGCATCCATGCTGGCACGCTCTAAATCTAGCACGCTCAACTCATCATCTTCGAGCGGGCGTTTACGCAAATTGCCACCCAGGCGAGTGTATTTCTTATAGTATGGGAACAAGCTATTAATCACCTTGCTCACAGGGCTAATGGCTTCATCGTTGTTATCCACGCCTTTAGGCTGCACACCCTGCATGCCAGCCAAAGCCGATTCGGGGCGTACCACCTCTTTTGGCGGCATAATACCGTAGCGCAGCATTTCACGAATGCCTGTGCCAGAAATATTCATGCGATAGCGCTCATCGTGTGAACAGGTTTCTGTGGTGGCATGGCTGCCGCAGCGGGTGCAGTAATACACCTCGTGGAACATACGTACATCAATCCCTAATTCTTCTTTGCTATATGCATCAAACACATTGTGGCTTGCATACTTATCATAATAATCGCCAATACCTGCGTGGTCGCGGCCAATTAATGCATGGGTACAACCATAGTTTTTCATAATTAACGCGTGCAACACAGCTTCACGCGGGCCCGCAAAAATATAAGTTACCCGCAGTGGTGCCAAAATCGATCTATCCTGCGGATAGTACTCTTCCATCACATTACGGTATGCCAACATGCGGTATTCATGGCGCACGTATTCACGCTTTGCCATCTCTACTAATGGCTGCAAGAAGATGCCATCCACTTCTTCCAACGCATTACGGTGAATATATTCATGGCCACGGTGCAGGGGGTTGGCACCCGTAATAAAACCAGCCACCGAGCCAAACTTTCTCTCTTCGTAAAACAGGTGCCACGTGTCTTTTGGCTCCATACGGATTTTTTCAAAGGGGCCCCAATCCACACGGTTCAATAAATGAATGGTGCCACCTAATGCGGTATCACCCATACGCTGGTAAATGGAATCCACACCTGGGTGGTTTCTATCGGTGGTACCGAAAAGATGCTGTGCGCGGTGATCTTTATCGTAAGGGAAAATATCCTCGATACTCAGGATAGCAACGGGCTCATTATCGTAATCGGTAAGCGCAATATCATCACCTTCTTTTAGTGTGGCGATGATTTCACTGTTACGCTCACCAATGGGCGCAAAACTTAGTGGCACAGGCCACACAACGCCGCTGCTTAAGCGGCCCTCAGATAATACAGAGAGGTAATCCGCTTCATTCATAAAACCATTAACGGGCGACAACACTCCCGTGGCGATCATTTCGATAGTAATAACGGCTTGTAGATCCACACGAATGCTTGGCAACTGGCGGGCGCGTTCAATCTCAGCGGCACGCTTATCTTCTGGCACCACCTGGTTAACTAATACACCACCGTGTGGTTTTTGTGGGTAAGCATCAAAATTAAGTGAGGGGTTGGACATAAATCCTCCATTTATTATTTTCATAGTTGCCTTATCGGCTTTTTTTTATAATGGTGTTCACTATTTGCTGAGCATCAATATACCCCGATAAACACAATAAACTAGCAAAACAAGACCAAAGTAGGAGAAAGTATGTTGCCAGCCTGGGTAGTGCTCGTATCCTTCGCATATGCTGCTGTGTTGTTTGGCGTTGCTTGGTTTGGCGACAAAAACCAACTGTATACAAAACGCACCTGGCTGCGCCCTGTAGTGTATAGCTTTGCTTTAGCTGTGTACTGCTCTTCATGGACATTTTATGGTGCCGTGGGCACGGCGGTGCATCATGGTTTTGGCTATCTACCCATTTATCTGGGGCCACTGCTGCTGCTAGTTTTTGGTTGGCGCATCATTGAACGCTTAGGCTTAGTGGCACAATCGCAAAACACCGTATCCATTGCCGATTTCATGGCTAGCCGTTACGGCCGTTCCCAGCGCCTTGCGGCCTTAGTTGCGCTAATGTCGGTAATAGCTTGTGTGCCATACCTTGCCTTGCAATATAAGGCGGTAAGCTTAAGCCTTACTGCACTCTCGGGGCACGAGTTTCAACGGGGCTTTATTAACGATCCAGCCTTATATATTGCGCTTATCATGGCGTTATTTTCGATTTTGTTTGGCACCCGCCAAGTGGATGCCACCGAGCACCGCCCAGGCCTCATGCTTGCTGTAGCCTTTGAATCAGCGGTGAAACTGATTACCTTTGTTGCCGTGGGCTTCTTTGCTTTCATGTGGACCAACAGGGATCACCTACACCTGCAAGAAGCCGTTACCACCCTTTTTGCAAACTCCACCCCTGTGGGCTTTGTCGGCCAAACCATGTTGGCCTTCACCGCCGTTATTTTACTGCCTCGCCAGTTTCACGTGGCCATAGTGGAATGCGGCAATGTGGCTGACATCCGCCGCGCTCGATGGTTGTTTGGTGCCTATTTGGTGCTTATTAGCGTGATGGTGCTGCCTATTGCTGCCATGGGTTTACATGTGTTTGGCGATAGCGGCGCAGTTGCCGCAGATAGCTTTGTACTCGCCCTGCCCCTTGCTGAAGGCAAAATGTGGCTTGCTTTAGCAGCCTACCTAGGTGGGTTTTCAGCCGCCACCGGCATGGTGATTGTTACTAGCGTGGCACTTTCCACCATGGTTAGTAACGACCTCATCATGCCTTTTTGGCTACGCCGTGGCTCTTCTAAACAGCAGCATAGAGACATTTCTAAAACAGTATTGTGGGTGCGCCGCATTGCCATCTTACTTCTCGCCACAGCCGCCTATGCGTATTATTACGCTAGCGCAAGCGACCGCGCCTTATCCGCTTACGGTTTAATTACTTTTGTGGCGGTCGCCCAGTTTGCTCCAGGCCTTATCGGTGGCTTGTACTGGCAAGGAGCTAGCCGCCGCGGCGTGGAAGTGGGTTTGTTGCTAGGCTTCGTTATTTGGTTATACACCCTGTTGTTGCCCACTATTGCCGAAGCTGGCTGGCTCTCACAACAATGGTTGTTACATGGCCCATGGGGCATTAGTTGGTTAAAACCAACCGCATTATTTGGCTTAGAAGGCTGGGATCCATTAAACCACGGCACTTTTTGGTCTTTAAGCATTAATATTACAGCTATGCTGTGGCTCTCGTGGCGCCGCCCACCCAGCCTAGCCGAACGTTTAAATGCCCAACCCTTCTTAGACCCTTACGCCCAACGCCCAGCCTTGGCTGCGCGCCTAAGCTCGGGCCAAATTATGGTAAAAGACCTCATGACCCTAGCCAGCCGCATTGTGGGCGAACAACGCGCGCGTAAAGAATTTGCCACCTTTTCTCACGAACAAGGCGAGCGGTTACACGAACACCTCACCGCCAATAGCCACTGGCTGCAATTTACAGAGCTGCTCTTAGCCGGCGCCGTGGGCGCAGCTTCTGCACGGTTGGTGCTTACCAGTGCGCTACGTGGCTCAGGCCTTGAAGTTGCCACTGTGGTGTCGTTACTCGATGAAACTGGGCAAAAATTACGTTTTAATCGCGATATTTTGCTTGCCACGCTAGAAAATATCGATCAAGGAGTATCTGTAGTGGATGCCGATATGCGTCTCGTGGCCTGGAACCACCGTTACGAGCAGCTGTTTAACTACCCTTCCGGCATGCTCTATGTGGGCCGTCACATTTCCGATTTAATCCGCTACAACGCCGAACAGGGGAAAATTCAAAGTGATGACGATGACGATATTGAAACAGCTATTCAGCGCCGTATTCAGTTTATGCAAGCAGGCACATCACATATTTTTCAGCGCACACTCAACGATTCTCAAGTGATCGAGTTAAAGGGCCGCCCATTACCTGGCGGTGGCTATGTAACGAGCTACAATGATGTGAGCGAATATAAGCGTGTGGAAGGCGAGTTACGGGAAATTAACGAGCATCTTGAACAGCGCGTGGCCGAGCGCACGCAAGAAGCAGAGCTTGCGCAAGCCACACGCTCACGTTTTTTAGCCGCCGTAAGCCACGATGTTTTGCAACCCATTAACGCCGCACGCTTATTTGCTTCCGCCATGCATGACACAACTGAGCAACAAGAGCTGAAGCGTTTATCTGATCGCGTAGATACCTCTTTGCGGGCCGCAGAAGAACTTCTCGATGGCTTACTCGACATCTCCCAATTAGATGCCGGCGGTTTAGAGCCCGAGCTTTCCGTGTTTGATGGCCGCGAGCTGCTACTTAATTTACAAGAGCAGTACCGCCCCATGGCAGCTCGGCGGCAGCTGGACATTCGCTTGCACATGCAGCCTGTACTGCTTTACAGCGATCCACGCTTACTACGCCGCGTATTACAAAACTTTATTGCTAACGCACTACGCTACACGAGCAAAGGGCGCATTGTACTTGCAGGCCGCCGCCGTGGTGAGCAAATAGTGCTGCAAGTGTGGGACACCGGCCAAGGCATACCTGCCAACCACATCGAACAAATTTACACTGAATTCCACCGCTATGAACAAGCCAGCGACTGGGGCGAACGCGGCATGGGGCTGGGTTTATCCATCTGCCAACGCATAGCCAATTTACTTGAGCATCCACTCGATGCACGCTCCATTGTGGGCAAAGGCAGTATGTTTTCCATAACTGTGCCGCTAGCAAAAGCATCTGCTATGCCTGCTGCCATACCCGTTAAACCGGCCCACAGCCCACAGCACACCCTCACAGGTTTGCGTGTGCTGTGCTTAGATAACGATGTGGAAATTTTAATGGGCATGGAGGCGCTGTTAAGCAACTGGGGCGTGGAAGTGATAGCAGCCACCACCATCGATGAAGCGCTAGAAAAAATGGCCTTAAAGCCACAGGTGCTACTGGTAGATTACCACTTGCACGACCGCTTAGATGGCTTAGACAGCCTAGACACCTTACGCGAACATGCACGCCACTTGCATGGCGCCTTGCTAACCGCCGATGGTAGTGAGGAACTAAAGAAGAAAGCGCGCCAGCGTGGTTATTTAGTCTTAACTAAGCCCGTGCGCCCTGCATCTTTGCGGGCTTTCCTAACGGCTCATCACCATAATTAAAAGCCAGTGCCACTTTCATTTGTTGGCAAGCTTAACTGCTTGGCGATTAGCACCGCATGGGTGCGGTTAGTAACACCTAGTTTGCGCAAAATAGCGGTCATGTGGGTTTTAATGGTGGCTTCGGTAACGCCTAGCTCATGTGCGATCTGTTTATTTAATAAGCCTGTGCTTACCATTTGCAGCACACGAAACTGCTGTGGTGTTAAGGTTTGCAGCAAGGCCGCCGCAGCTTTATCTTCATCTGCCACAGGCGCAGCAGAATGCGCCGCTTCTGGCGCCCAAATATCCCCCATCAGCACAGTTTCTAAGGCTTCACCCAAAGTGTTTGTATCTGCCGATTTTGGCACAAACCCCATGGCGCCGTGGTCTAGCGCGCGGCGCATGAGTTCTGGTTGTTCATGGGCCGATACCATAATCACAGGCAACATAGGATAATGTGCACGCAGGTGCACCAGAGCGCTGTAGCCTGTGGCCCCTGGCATGTTCAAATCAAGTAGCAGTAAATCTGCCTCAAGGTACTCTTCCACTAATTCCATCAAGGCATCGATAGTGTCAGCCTCATGAATTTTTACCTGTGGATACAAACGTTTCACCGAAGCCGCTAGCGCCTCGCGAAACAATGGGTGGTCATCAGCAATAATTATTTCATTCATGTTTTTTTGGTGTTAACAGCAAAAAGGGAGCCGAAGCTCCCTCATGCTAACACAGGTTAGTTGAAGATAAAGGCTGAATCACCCTCTTAGTGAGACTGCGCACCCGTTGCGCCTAAACCCGTTTGGCTACGCACAGTAAGCGCGGTAAAAGCTTCTTTTTCGCGGGCTGCACGCTCACTCTTATCCGTTACGGAGAAGAACCAAATTGCAGCGAAGGCCAACGGAATAGATAGGATGCCAGGGTTAGGGAAAGGTGTGATCGGTGCTGCATTGCCAAACACATCCACCCACACAGTGGAACTCAATACTACCCACACGGTGGCCGACACCAAGCCAAGGAAACCACCGATGGTTGCACCGCGTGTGGTACAACCGCGCCAAGAGATCGATAACACCAACACAGGAAAGTTAGAGCTAGCTGCAATAGCAAAGGCAAGCCCCACCATAAAAGCAACGTTTTGGTTTTCAAACACAATGCCCAAGATGATGGATAACACCCCCAACATCACAGTCGACAAGCGAGAAATACGCATTTGATTCTTCTCTGAGGCCTTCCCTTTGGCAATAACGTTCGCATACAAATCGTGAGAAATAGCCGCAGCCCCTGCTAACGCTAAGCCTGCCACCACCGCCACAATGGTAGCGAAAGTAACCGCTGCTAAAAAGCCTAGGAGCAAATCGCCACCCACAGCATTCGCCAAGTGCACCGCTACCATGTTGGTACCACCAATGAGGCTTTGGATCATGTCGAAGTTACCTTCGGCATCGGTAATAAAGTACTCGGGGTGTTTTACCAGGAAAGCAATGGCCGCAAAACCGATGATGAAAGTAAGGATGTAGAAGTAACCAATGAAGCTACTCGCCCAAATTACAGACTTACGCGCTTCCTTTGCATCCGCCACTGTGAAGAAGCGCATGAGAATGTGTGGCAAACCGGCAGTACCAAATGCCAAGGCAATACCCAAGGAAAGGGCGTTCAGCGGGTTACCACTTACAGCCGAACCAGGCGCTAGAATACCACGGCCGTCAGGGTGCACATCCACCGCTTCAGCAAGGATCGCATCGAGGCTAAAATTAAAGCTCTTCAACACCAAGAAGGTCATCAGTGTGGCACCAAATAGCATCAATACCGCTTTGATAATCTGCACCCAAGTGGTGGCTGTCATGCCGCCAAAGGTTACGTACACCATCATTAGCGAACCCACAATAAGCACAGCCATTTTGTAGTCGATACCAAACAGCAACACAATCAACTTACCCGCACCCACCATCTGCGCAATCAAATACAGCGCGATAATGAGCAAGGATGCACTGGCTGCTAGCACCCGCATGGGCACTTGGTTTAAGCGGAATGAAGTAACGTCGGCAAAGTTATAGCGGCCAAGGTTACGCAAGCGCTCAGCCACTAAAAACATCACCGTGGGCCAACCAAACATAAAACCAATAGCGTAGATAATGCCGTCGAAGCCACTCACGTACACCATACCGGCAATACCCAAGAAAGAGGCTGCCGACAGATAATCCCCCGCAATGGCAAGGCCGTTTTGGAAGCCAGTAATACCACCACCAGCAGTGTAAAAATCCGACGTGGTTTGCGTTCGCTTGGCTGCCCACCAAGTAATCATCATGGTGCCAGCAATAAAGATTAAGAACATAACAATGGCGGAGGTGTTTGTTTTACCACCCGTGGCCGCAAAAGCTAAAGAAGGCAGCGCCACCAAGAGCGTCATCAGGGTTAGAAAGCGTTTCATTGGCCTGCCTCCTCAACGATGTCGCGCAACAGTGGATCGAACACCTTGTTCGAAATGTATACATATAAAGACACCAGTATACTTGCGCTTACCAGCACCAATGTGCCCACAAACACGCCAATGCTCATCGTCATTTCGCCCATGGAGCGGCCAAATAATTCAGGCATAAACGCTAACGTGCAAATAAAGCCTGCATAAATAATGAAAGTAAAAGCAAAGAAATTCATGCTAATACGGTTTCTGCGCCGCAATAGCTCTTGGTACTTGGGGTTTTGCGTGACACGTGCCACTAACTCATCATTTGAGTTCATGCTGTTCTCCCAGAAATTGTCGTTGTTGTTGTTAGAAATTGGAGAAACCAAACGCCTATTGGCGCCATGAACTCAATATACGGCGGTGCTTAAACTTCGAGTACGATACTTTGGTCGTACGACGCAAGTTGTAGAAAAAAGCATGAGCGAGGCAAGTAAACGCAGTAATATCAACGCTTTGGATTTAATGCCCGCCAAACAACGAAGCGGTTATTGGCGACGACGCTTTCTACTTGGGCAAAACATTGTTGTAGTAGGTTTTCATACGGCAAGCCATGGTTTGCCACCAACCACAGCTGCCCGTGGTCATGCAAATACTGTGGCGCCTGCAAAATAAGTTGCTCTGTGGTGGCAGTGGTACGTTTAATGCCCTCATGAAAAGGAGGGTTGCTGCAGATCATATCGAAGCGTTGCTGCAAACCACCATACAGATCGGCGCCTTGCACAGTTACTGCTAGGTTGTGCAAAGCAAAGGTGGCCTTGGTAGCAGCCACAGCTGTGGCGCTCACATCTGACGCCACCACTTGTGCGCCGCGCAATGCTAAAGGCAAAGATAGCGCCCCCGCCCCACAGCCCATGTCTAGCACACGTTGGCCTGCTAACTCTGTAGGCAACACCGACAACAATAACGCCGTACCATCATCTAAGCGGCCATGGCTAAACACCCCTGGATAACTCATATATTCGTGTTCACCCACCTGCCAACGCGAAGCAAACTGTGCCAATTCAGCGCCCGCTTGTGGCTGCAACATTATGCTATACAAACGGCAATGGCGGGCATTGTCGAGCCCTTGCACATGGCCACCCTCGGCGTGGGCTTTTAGCTGCTTAAGCGCCCCTTTAATGCCACCTTTACCTGGCCCTACCAGCCATAATTCGGTGGGCTGTTGCAGGCTGGCTGCCAACGCATGCAGCAACAGATCAAGCCGCTGCCGAGCTTTTGGCAACACCACTACGATTAAATCGACACCGGCAGGCACTACAGGCCAAGCTGAGTATTGCTGTGCTGGTACAGTGGCCCAATCAGAATGCAGCACAAGGCTTTTTGCAGGCAAACTTGCCAAGGCAGGATCATCAGCTTCCACCACAAACACATTGCGTTGGGTTAAAGCCGCTTCTTGGCGCCAAAGTAATGCTGTGGTGTTTTCCATCGTTGTCTTCCTGTCAAAATAAGCGATTATACCCTCTTACGGTTTGCTTACCGCAACCCTTAAGGGTGTTTTACACTCTTCCATTAACTTTTCTGTACTATTTAGCGTTCCCAGAATTAGGTTGTTACAGGCAGGAGGGCCAGGTATGGCACGCCTTTTTAAGGTTTTCACAATTACCTTACTGTTATGCGCAGGCAGCGCCTATGCACAACAGTCATTAGCACCATCCGCACAGCAAGCACGGTTAGCAAAACAGGCGCTGAGCCATGCAAGAGCTAAAGATTTTAGCGCCCTTGCACGCACGCAAAAACAATTAGGCAGCAGCCCTTTAGATGCCTACTTTGATTACCATAAAGTGCGCGATGGCTTACCCAATTTAAGCCCTAACGATGTTAAAGCTTACCAGCGCAAATATGCAGACAACCCACTAGCCAACTCTATCCAAAACGTGGCTACGGTTGCATACGGCAGCAACCAACGCTGGGCATCCTTGCTAGCCATTCAACCTAACGAACCAAACAACATCACCGCACAATGCTATTACTGGCGTGCGCAGTACAGCCAAAACCCCGGCAAAGCACTAAAAGCGGTGCCAGATTTGTGGCTCAGTGGGGAATCTCGCCCCAACGCCTGTGATCCACTCTTCGACGCCGCACGCAAGGCTGGAGTGATAAACAATGATCTAGTATGGCAACGCATTGAATTGGCACTAGCAAAACAAAATGCGGGGTTAATTCGCCACCTCACCAGCTTTATTAACGGCACCCGTGCACAGCAAAGTGAGTTCGCCCTACAGGTATTGGCAAACCCACAGCGCGTGCTAGCTCTTCCCAACCAATGGCCTGAGCCGTTTAAAGACAAATTAAAAGAAATTGCTGTGATAAAGGAAAGCCAAAAAAGCACCACCGCTGGCTTAACGTTACTGCGCAAACTGACCACAGCTCCTGCAGCCATGGGGCAGCAAAGCCGCCTTACCGCAGAACGGCAGTTAGTATGGCTTTCTGTTGTCCGCCGAGAAAACACCAACCTGCGTTGGGTTGACCAATGGCTTGCTGCCCACGGCGATGATGAGCTATTCGCTCAACGCGCGCGCTTCGCGATTAAAGAACAGCAGTGGGACAGCACAGAAAAATGGATCAACCAACTAAGTAAAAGCGAACAAAATGATCCTCGATGGCAATATTGGTATGGCCGCGCTTTGCAGGCACAAGGTAAACAAGGTGCAGCCAAACGCGAATTTAAAAAAGCCGCCAAACGCCGCACCTTTTGGGCATTCTTAGCAGCCGATCAGCTCAACATGCCCTATGCCATTAACAACCAAGCAGCGCCACAAACCCAACTTAGCAACCGTGCTGCTTTACAGCGCATCTTTTGGCTGCGTGCCATTGAAGAACACGGTTTAGTGCGTAGCGAATGGTTGCATTGGCTACGCCAGCACCCGCAAGAAGCCCCAGCACTCGCCAACTATGCTTTGCAACAAAACTGGCCTGCCTTAACTGTGGATGCGGCTATTCAAATGAAAGATCGCGACACCTTGGCGTGGCGCTTCCCCCTTGCCCACCATGAGGATTTCAAACGTGCAGCGCGGGAAGAAAATATGGATCCTTATTTGCTCATGGCAATTGCTCGCCGCGAAAGCGCCTACCAATACCATGTGGTGTCGCATGCCGGCGCTGTGGGGCTTATGCAAGTGATGCCAGCCACCGCACGCCAAGTGGCCAACTGGCGTGGCGAAGCCGCCCCATCACAGCAACAGTTAATGCAGCCCTTGCGCAGCATTCAACTAGGCAGCACTTACATTAAGCGCCAACTTAGCCGTTTTGGTAACAACCGCGCACTGTCACTTGCGGCTTATAACGCAGGGCCGCACAGGGTGAACGCTTGGTTAACGCCACAAAATTTGCCCTATGATGTGTGGATTGAAAGCATTCCGTTTTATGAAACACGTGAGTACGTGCAAGCTGTGCTGGTATACCGAGTGTTATTAGAGGCAGCAGCCAAGGGCGATACAGCGCCGCGCGGCACCTTGCTCACCCCAGCCGAGAAAAAAGCAATGTATAACCATCACTTGTTACGATAAGGCCTGTTTACTAGGGCTCCTAAAGGAGCCCTCATTAGTTAAAACAACTGTTTACTGGTGTAACGCAAACGCCCCATTTCGAGTTCTAAAGCCAGCTCTTGCCATTGGCGAATACGTTTAAGCAAACTATTGCTATTACCCGTTTGCCGGCTCCAAGCCACCACTGCATTGTGGCAATCAGGCGTAGATAAACGTAGGCCACTGCCCCAACCCTGTGGTTTTTTACTGGCGTCACTACGTTTAAATTCATCCTCATCGCCAAAGTTCATCACCAACACCCCCTGCGGCGTAACTAAACCTTCTAGCTGTTTTAACCAACGGCGGTTAGCTTGCACAGCACGGGTAACCGTAATATTTGCTGGTGCAAATAAATCCTCGATCACTAAATCAAAAGGCGGCCCAGCATAGTTTTTCACCCATTCCACCGCATCAGCACAATGGGTTTGCACACCCATCTCCGTTACCTTAAAGTGGTCGCGCGCTACCTCAAGATGGAACTCATCCATTTCCACTGCCACAATTTCTTGTGGATCAAAAAAATAACGCAATGGTGGAATGGAGCTACCACCACCTAAGCCCAAAATAAGCACGCGTTTAATGCTGCCTTCCTTGGCCAGAAACGCAGGCAACCACAGTAAATCCCACACACTGCCTGTAACAAAACGCTGGCGGTTAAACTCCGAATGCTGCACCCCATTGGCATAAAGGCGCACAGTGTTATCGTATTCTCGCACCTCATAAGTAACACCATCATGCCAAGTGCTCCACACCACCGTCATTTCTTTCTCCCATATTGCTTCATCTGTATTTACCTGCCTCCAATTGCCCGACAAAAGGGCCCAACACCAACGCCAAATAGTGCTACCCTTGCGCGATCTTTCACCTAAGTGCCACTGTAGCGCTTGTTTCTGTTTTTTTATTTGCATCTGGGAGCCCTCATGAGCACATCCAGCAACCCTGTTATGAAAATGTACAATAAGCTTGCCCCACTACCCGGCGGCAAAACCATTTTCTCTGTAGCTATTTGCCGCAAAGCACCCTACTTTGCCACAGTAAAACCTCGCCTTACCGAGTTACGCACCAACTACTGCGAAGCCCTAGTAAAAAAACGCAAAGCCGTGGAAAACCATATCGGTACGGTGCACGTTATCGCCATTTGTAATGGCCTAGAATTTGCCATGGGTGTGGTGGCCGAAGCATCGATCCCCAACCATTTACGCTGGATCCCCAAGGGCATGGACGTGCAATACACCGCCAAGGCCAATTCTGACATTCGTGTAATTGCTGAAGTGGCCGACGATGCTTGGGAAAACGGCCCAGAAGTGGCTGTAAATGTGCGCGGCTTGCGTGACGACGACACGGTGGTAGTGGAAGGCACCATTCACTTGTGGGTAACGCCAAAACCGCCAAAGAATAAATAAGCGCGCATCATAGCGCTTTTATGCGCGCCCTGCAGAATGGCCTAATTGGGCGCGCATAAAGGCCGCAGATACTCGTGCAGCTTGCTGCCAATGGGCCTGTTGTGTGGTGCCGCTAGCCACACGTGGGCGCCAATCATGATCGCCATCAAGCAGCCATTCCAACTGTACCCAAGGCGGCAATGAGTAACTAGCCACCTCAGCGCGGGTACCAAATGGATCGCGTTCACCTTGCACAACAAGCATCGGTATTTGCCCTTGTAAAAGCGGCTCAAGGCGTAAATTAGCAGGTTTTTTCACCGGGTGAAAAGGATACCCATAAGCCAATGCACCCACCACCGATGTGTGCTCCAGCATTGCCGCCACGCGGCCACCTAGGGATTTACCCGCCACAAAACAAGGCAGCTGAGGTGCGCGCTGTTTTGCCAACAGCTGGTCAAAATAAGCCACCAGCTGTGGCACCGGCTGCGGCGGCCGGCGCCGAGAGAACTCGCGCATCCATTGCGCATATGGAAATTCAATGCGCCGTACCCATATACCCTGCATTTGCAGCAAGCTAGCCATGTGCTCAAGCCAAGGGTGGCGCCAACCAGCCCCGGCGCCGTGGGCCAAAAATAGCTGCGCCCAAGGTTCTTCTGGCAAGTTATCTAAACAACGAAAATGTGCTGTGAATTCAGCCAAAGGGATGCTCATCTTATTGTGCCCACTTAGGGGTAATGTACTGGTTGCCATTTAATTATTACTTTGCGCCGCCCCCAGCGCCGTGCAGCGGCCACATCGTGGCCCATGAAGATATCGATTTTTCGGCGCCAACGCTTGTGCATTTTATCACGCACCACGTATTCGCCTTCCAAACCATCAATGGTCACTTTGGTGCCATGGGTAATACCCAGCTCAATTAAGTCTCGTGATACCGCAATGGCTTTCATCCCAGGCGTTAAGCGATCACCCCATGCCGCAATACCAGGGCTGTGGGGCGTTGTTTCTTGCACGCGTAAAGTGTAGGCCGTTGCTGTCACTTGCATGCTAGCCTGCTGTGCCACAGCCACCGTTGGGCATAATATAAACAAGCAAACATATCGCCACATGTGCGCCTTCCTGAGTTATTTTTTCGCGACATTAAGCGCTGCAAGCTTGGCGATCATATCCTGAGCTGAGGTTTCGGGGTTCACATGGCGATCAATCGCCAAAATGCGCCCATCTGTGCCTATGTAAAAGGTATACCGCCTAGCCACACCCGTTGCCTGCAACACTTCATAAGCCCGCGCTACCGCTTTGCTTTCGTCGCTTAGCAGCGGAAAATCGGCGCCCACCTGCTGCGCAAAATCAATATTTTTACGCAGCGGATCCACGCTCGCCATAAAATAGCTCACATCATATTCACGCAACTCATCACCATGGTACGCCAAGGACTGGCATTCTAAGGTGCAACCATAAGTTAGTGCTTTAGGAAACCAAGCCAACACCACCACCTGTTGGCCGCGAAAATCTGCCAATTGGTAATGCTTACCATCCGAGCCTGGTAAATTGAAATCTGGCGCCTTGTCGCCCACATCTAACGCTACTGCCCCTGTGCTGAACAACACCGCCAACAACAACACGCCTATGCGCCACCCAGATAATCGTTTCATCTTTGTTCCTTATTATTCGAATTAAACACCGTATTTCCAAACACAAGCATAAATTATGCAAACGGCTTTTGCTTAGATACGTTACCATGCGTTTTTTTGCTGCGTTTACGTTAGGTATACCATGCTCGTTCAACCCTTCACCCAGCTACGCTGCCCCCTTGATGGCACACCACTAACACTGTGTACCAAACACTGGCAATGCCAACACGGCCACAGTTTCGATGTGGCACGGCAAGGGTATGTAAACCTGCTGCCCGTGCAACACAAAAAAGCAAAAGAGCCAGGCGACAGCAAGGCCATGGTGCGTGCACGCCGAGCCTTTTTACAGCGGGGTTACTACCAGCCTATTGCTGAGGCATTGGCACCCATGCTGCCGCCTAGCACCACGCCCTGGCATTGCTTAGATGCGGGTTGCGGCGAAGGTTATTACCTGCGCGAGTTGGCACGCTTGCACTCAGCACCTTTGCGTTTAATTGGGGTGGATATTTCCAAATGGGCAGTGCTCGACGCAGCCAAGCAACACAAGCACATCACCTGGGTAGTGGGCAGCAACGCTAATTTACCCGTCGCTAGCAATAGCCTCGATTACGTGTTTTGCCTATTCGGCTTTCCTGTGTACGAGGAATTTGTCCGTGTGCTAAAGCCTAATGGGCAGCTGATTATGATCGACCCCACGCCGCACCATTTACGCAGCCTGCGCAACGCGCTGTACGCCGACGTGAAAGAAAAGCCTGCCCGTAATTACACCGCACCTGCGGGCTTTCAACTCGTACAAGAAAAAGTGGTGGAGCATGCCTTTACGCTCAATGAAAGCGACGCCATTGAACAACTCATCTTGATGACACCCCACTGGTTTAGGGCACAGCAAAATTCACGAGAACAGCTTATTAACCAAGGCCACCTCAGCACACAGTTGTCTGTAACCGTGAGAGCTTTAATAAAAACGAACTAGGCACCCGACACGGGCTGCACTAACACATAGGGCGGCACCACCACCGCCCATACCAAGGCATCTGCCTCAAGCCAAGCAAGCGACTGCTCAGCCGACACAGTAGCAATTTGCTCTGCCTCTACCCACGGTGCCACCTGGTTTTTATCATCTTCCACTAGGGCTTTGGCCACCTGCAGCAAATCAAGGCTAACGGCCACTTGCAGTGCACGGCCCTGAGCGAAAGAACGCTGCATTTCCGCCCAAGGAATCTTAGCCGTGGAACTGTTTAGATGCTGGGTGATCTCATCAAATTCGCTTGTCATTACACACACTCATTGCACTAAGTTTGGGCGGTATCATACCTTGCCTTGCTAGCCATGGCAGCACACATGAAAAAACCACACATTCAGAGTATCATGATGCCCCTTTATCAACAGGCAACGGATATCTTTAGCATGAAAACACCTCGCAATATTTTGGTTACCAGTGCCCTCCCTTACGCAAATGGCCCCATTCACTTAGGCCACATATTGGAGCATATCCAAACCGACATCTGGGTGCGCTTCCAAAAAATGCGTGGCGAGAATTGCATTTATGTATGTGCCGACGATGCCCACGGTGCAGCCATTATGCTGAAAGCTGAAGAGATGCAGCTTAGCCCAGAAGAGCTCATCGCCCAGGTTAAGGCTGACCACGAAAAAGACTTCGCAGCTTTCCACATTCATTACGACAATTATTACACCACCCATAGCGAAGAAAACCGCGAACTTTCTGAAATGATTTACCTGCGCAACCGTGATGCGGGTTACATCAAAGAGAAAGAAATCACGCAACTTTACGACGAAGAAAAGAAAATGTTTTTGGCCGACCGCTTTGTCAAGGGCAACTGCCCCAACTGTGACGCGGCAGGCCAATATGGCGATAACTGCGAAGCGTGCGGTGCCACCTATAACGCCAACGAGCTAAAAAACCCCGTTTCCACCGTGAGCGGTAATGCCCCCATCGCAAAGAAAAACACCCAGCTGTTTTTTGATTTGCCCCAATTCACTGAGTTTCTGCGTGAATGGACCAAGAGCGGCACCTTGCAACCTAGCGTTGCTAACAAGCTAAACGAATGGATTGAAGAGGGTTTGCAGCCGTGGGACATCAGCCGTGAAGCGCCCTACTTTGGTTTTGAAATTCCAGATCAGCCAGGCAAATACTTTTATGTGTGGCTGGATGCACCCATTGGTTATATGGCGAGTTTTAAGCACTATTGCGATAACCACGGCGTAAATTTTGATGAGTTTTGGAACAAGGATTCCACCGCCGAGCTGTACCACTTTATTGGTAAGGACATCATTAACTTCCACGGTTTGTTCTGGCCCGCCATGCTCAATGGCGCCGAGTTGCGCTTGCCTAACGGTGTGTTCGTGCATGGGTTTGTTACCGTGAATGGCGAAAAAATGTCGAAATCGCGCGGTAACTTTATTCAAGCAAGCACTTATTTAGAACACTTAAACCCCGAATATTTGCGCTACTATTTTGCCGCTAAGCTCACCGCTAGCGTGGATGACCTCGATCTTAACCTTGAGGATTTCATGCAGCGAGTAAATTCTGATTTAGTGGGCAAAGTGGTTAATATTGCTAGCCGCACAGCCAACTTTGTGCGCCGCGACAACGGCAATATACTAAGTGCGGAGTTCGATAACCCCACCCTAGTAGCTGAAGCACAAGCTGCTGCTGCGAGCGTTGCCGATGCTTACGAAAAGCGCGAATACGGCCGCGCCATGCGCTTGATCATGGCCATTGCCGATAACGCCAACCAATACATTAACGAACAAGCCCCTTGGGCACTTGCCAAGCAAGAAGGCCAAGAAGCCAAGGTACAAGCGGTATGCAGCACTGCCATTAACGTGTTCCGCTTATTGGTGCTGTATCTCAAGCCCGTGTTACCTGAGTTGGCAAGCAACGCTGAAACTTTTTTAAACGTGCCGCCCCTTACTTGGCCCGACGCGGAAAACACCTTGCAACAACACACCTTGGCCCGCTTTAAGCCGCTCCTACAACGCATTGATAAAAAACAACTCGACGCCTTAATGGAAGCCACAAAAGCTGAACCCACACCAACAAAAGAGGAGGCCACAGTGGCCGCAGAAAACCCACAACACATTACCATCGATGATTTTGCCAAAATTGAGCTGCGCGTGGCACGCGTGGTGAAAGCCGATCACGTGGAGGGGGCCGACCGCCTACTGCAACTAACATTGGATGTTGGCGAACTTGGCGAACGCAACGTTTTTGCCGGCATTAAATCGAGCTACAGCCCTGAAGAGCTAGAAGGCAAGCATGTGGTGGTGGTAGCCAACTTAGCGCCACGGAAAATGAAGTTTGGTGTATCAGAAGGCATGATCTTAGCCGCAGGCCCTGGTGGCAAAGATATCTTTGTCTTAAGCCCAGACGCCGGTGCCACACCCGGCATGGTTGTTAGCTAATATGGCCAACCCATTACGAATAATGGCGGGCCCCAAAGCCTATGCTCATATTAAGCAACACGGCCTAGCACCCGAACATATAAGCGCCATGGTGGGTGCTAGCGGTGGCCCCAAATGGCTCAGCCTCGCCAAACTCGACGAATACCTGTTTGGCGAGTATTTTGCTGATCGCGAAACCCCTTTGCATGTGGTGGGCAGCTCAGCGGGCGCTTGGCGTTTCGCTTGCTTCGCCCACCCCAACCCCGCCAAGGCCTCAGCAGAGTTTGCCCACGCTTACCAGCACATCTGTTACCGCGAAAATATGACCACGGCAGAAATTACTGAGCATTCCATGGGCTTGCTCGATGTAATTTATCCCGATGAGCAAACCAGCGCAGCCGCCGCTAACAACCCGAAGGTAAAGCTTCATGTGGTGGCCTCAAGAGCAAAAAATTTAAGCAGCTTAAGCAACCGCACTGCACAAACCACAGGCCTTGTTAGTGCAGCGATTGCTAATGGCATTTCTCGCCGCTGGCTAGGTTTCTTTTTTGAGCGCGTGGTGTTTCACCCCCAAGGCGAAACTGGGCCCTTTACCCATTGGCCAGCGCTGCCCACACAAAAGGTAACCCTCACCGCGCACAACATTCGCCAAGCCATCACCGCCTCAGGCTCAATTCCTTTGGTGCTAGAAGGGGTGCCTAACATCCCCCATGCCCAACCTGGCATGTATTACGACGGTGGCGTAACGGATTACCACTTTGATATTCCCTTTGCCCAAGAGGGCTTGGTGCTGTACCCGCATTTTTACCCGCACATCACCCCTGGTTGGTTTGATAAAGCCATTACCTGGCGCAAACCCCGCGCTGAAAACTTTAGCAATGTGGTCATGCTCTGCCCGAGCAACGATTGGCTTGCCACCTTGCCACTAGGCCGCATTCCCGACCGCCACGACTTCGCCAATATGGATGATAAAAAACGCATCCTTGCTTGGGGCGACACCATGGCCCGCTCGGCCGAATTGGTAGAAGCATTTCAACGCTTCTGCGCAGGCGATCACTCAGCCCTTGAACTCACCACCCAGTGGCGCTAGCCCTGCGCCACTGAACACACCTTCAGCATAAAGTGCTATAACTATTTGCTATCGCACCCAAAGGATGCATCCTGCGCGGTTACAGGGCATGATGGCCCTCGTGTTTCGCAGTTGCTGCTGAAAAATAAACATTAGCACAACCACGAAGCGATACAATAAAACTATCGATGCAATGAAATCTATTCATTTTAGCAATACCGGTTAAGCCGCTACTCTATAAATGTAGCCACACAACCTAGACAACAAGGAGTTTTCATAATGTCCTTAATTAATACTGAAGTTTTACCTTTTAACGCCACCGCATTTAAAAACGGCGAATTCATCGAAGTATCTGAGCAAGACCTCAAAGGCAAATGGTCTGTAGTGTTCTTCTACCCAGCCGATTTTACTTTCATTTGCCCCACTGAGCTCGAAGACCTAGCCGACCACTATGACGAATTCCAAAAGCTAGGCGTTGAAGTGTACGGCGTATCCACCGACACCCACTTCTCGCACAAAGCATGGCACGACACCTCAGAAGCTATTGGCAAGGTGAAATACCCGCTTATTGGCGACCCAACCCACGTGCTTTCCCGCAACTTCCAAGTGCTCATTGAAGACGTTGGTTTAGCAGAGCGCGGCACTTTCGTGATTAACCCTGCAGGCGAAATCAAAATCATCGAACTGCACGCTGATAACGTAGGCCGTGATGCCAGCGAGCTACTGCGCAAAGTTAAAGCTGCCCAGTACGTTGAAGCCAACCCTGGTGAGGTTTGCCCTGCTAAGTGGAAAGAAGGTGAAGCAACGCTTAAGCCTTCCTTAGACCTAGTAGGTAAAATCTAAGCAGCTTAACGCTAAGCACCACTACCTAGGTGCTAGCTTCAGTGCACAACACTGATTAAGTGGGAGCAACAGGTGCGTAAACTGGCAGCACGCTAGTTTATGCCCAACCGCTCCCATTTTATTATCGGCCAATGCAAGGCCCACTTTCATGGAGACGCAGAATGTTAGACGCTGATTTAAAAGCCCAATTACAAGCCTACATGGAGCGCATTACTATTCCGTTTGAAATAGTGGCGTCCCTCGATAGCAGCGACAAATCCCAAGAGCTAAAAACCCTACTCATGGAAATTGCTGCCATGTCTGAGCACATCACGCTCCGTGAAGATGGCACCAACGAACGCAAGCCTTCTTTCCAAATTACCCGCCCCGGCGGCGAGCAACAACTATTTTTTGCCGGCATCCCCTTGGGCCACGAATTCACTTCTTTAGTACTGGCCTTATTACAAGTTGGCGGCCACCCTGCACGTTTAAGCGATGAGCTGATCGAACAAGTAAAACACCTCGAAGGCGAATTTCATTTTGAAACCTATTACTCGCTCTCGTGCCAAAACTGCCCCGATGTGGTGCAGGCATTAAACCTTATGGCGGTGCTTAACCCCAACATTCGCCACGACGCCATCGACGGCGCCCTCTTCCAAGATGAGATCGACGCACGCCAAGTGATGTCGGTGCCCACCGTATTTTTGAACGGCGAAAACTTTGCCTCAGGCCGCATGAGCGTAGAAGAAATTTTAGCGAAGGTAGATACAGGCGCTGCCGACCGCACTGCCGCTAGCATGCAAGAAAAAGATCCTTTTGATGTGCTTGTGGTGGGAGGCGGCCCAGCTGGCGCCGCAGCAGCCATTTACGCCGTGCGCAAAGGCTTTAACACAGGTGTAGCCGCACAGCGCTTTGGTGGCCAGGTGCTCGACACCTCCTCCATCGAAAACTTTGTTTCTGTGAAAGCCACCGATGGCCCACGCCTAGCTGCTGAGCTTGAAGAACACGTACGCGATTACGACGTGGACATTATGAACCTACAAACCGCCAGCAAATTCATTCCTGCCAGCGGCCACAATGGCTACCACGAAGTGCAATTTGAATCTGGTGCCAGCCTCAAAGCACGCTCACTTGTGCTTGCCACCGGTGCACGCTGGCGCAATGTAAACGTGCCTGGCGAGCAAGAATACCGCAACAAGGGTGTAGCCTACTGCCCCCACTGCGATGCACCGTTATTTAAAGGCAAAAAGGTTGCCGTTATTGGTGGTGGTAACTCTGGCGTTGAAGCCGCCATCGACCTAGCTAACATTGTCGAACACGTAACCTTAATTGAGTTCGACACCCAGTTACGCGCCGATGAAGTGCTACAGAAAAAGCTACGCTCCATGGCCAACGTTACCATTTACACCAACGCCGAAACCACAGAAATTACTGGCGATGGCGAACGCGTAAATGGGCTGATTTTCAAAGATAGAGATTCAGGCGAAGAAACCACCGTTGAACTGGCTGGTGTGTTCGTACAGATCGGCCTAGTGCCCAACACTGACTGGCTAAAAGGCACGGTGGAGCTTACTCAACATGGTGAGATCGCCATTAATGATCGCGGCGAAACCTCTGTGCCTGGCGTGTTTGCAGCCGGTGACGTAACCACCGTGCCCTATAAACAGATTGTGATTGCCATGGGCGCCGGCGCCACCGCAGCACTCAGTGCGTTTGATTATATTATTCGCACCTCAGCGGAATAAAACGCTAGGGCACTTAAGTGGGCTGCCTTGCCGCTATAACCGCGGGGGTGCCCTTAAGCGGGCTCGCCTTGCCGCTATAACCGCGGGGGTTCCAGGCACGGTAGTGTTCTTAATAGGCATTCTCGCGAGCAAGCCTGCAGAATAAGCCTTTCATCAGCGAAAACCAT
>Ga0079226_10000023_pt1 | contig 95935 bp, 104 predicted proteins | sample Poulit2014_FD_76345 | JGI IMG/M metagenome (GOLD analysis project Ga0079226, IMG submission 76345) | Agricultural soil microbial communities from Georgia to study Nitrogen management - Poultry litter 2014 | ecosystem: Environmental > Terrestrial > Soil > Agricultural land | place: USA: Georgia...
GAACAGAATCGGGCATTTAGGGACAGTTAGCCGCCGTATTCCGGCGGGTTACTGTCCATTAGATGCGGGACAAATAATAACCGGGCAAAAAGGATGATGACCGATGAAAAAATTTGAAGAAAAAACCATTCATACGGAAACTATATATGATGGAAAGGTCGTAAAACTCCAAGTGGATGATGTGAGGCTGCCGGACGGAAATACTTCCAAACGGGAACTGATTAAACATGCCGGAGCAGTCGGGATCATTCCGATCACAAAAGACAACAAAATCGTGTTTGTTGAGCAGTATCGCAAACCACTGGAAAAATCACTGGTGGAAATTCCGGCCGGGAAACTGGAAGACGGGGAGGAACCCGAAATGACCGTCCTGCGCGAACTGGAGGAGGAGACAGGGTATGCGGCAAGTTCGCCGACATTCGTCACGTCATTTTACACATCACCGGGATTTGCCGATGAAATCATGTACTTGTATATGGCAGAAGATGTGGAACCGATTGAGAATCCTGCTGCAGGTGATGATGATGAGTTTATCGAATTGCTTGAGCTGACGCTTGAAGAAGCGAAACAATGCATGAAGGAACAACGGATCCATGATGCGAAAACAAACTATGCCATCATGTATTTAGAGTCACTTGAAAGGATGTAGGCAATGCTAAAATCATTTTTTGCAGATATGCACATTCATATTGGCCGGGATATGTACAACCACCCGGTTAAAATCACCGGTGCCAAAACATTAACACTGACTAATGTCCTGAAAGAAGCAAGCCGCCATAAAGGCATTCATATGGTCGGCGTGATTGACAGCCATGCACCTGCCGTCCAGCAGGAAATCAAAGAACTTATGAAAACAGGCTATGCCTATGAGCTGGCGGACGGTGGTATCCGCTTTGAAAATGCCACGCTAATACTTGGAGCGGAAATTGAAGTGTATGATGAAAATTGCCGTGGTCCCATTCATGTCCTTTGCTTTCTCCCGACGCTGGAAAAAATGGAAAAGTTTTCGGAATGGCTGACGACTAAAATGAAAAATATCACATTGAGCTCCCAGCGGTATTACGGAACGGCAAAAAAGCTGCAGTATAAAGTGAAAGAACTATCCGGTCTGTTTATTCCTGCGCATGTGTTCACACCGTTTAAAAGCATGTATGGCAAAGGCGTGCACCAATCGTTAAGGGAAGTATTTGATCCGGATCTGATCGACGCCATAGAACTGGGGCTCAGCTCAGATACGGCAATGGCGGACCAAATAGAGGAATTGCATGATTTTACATTTTTATCGAATTCCGACGCACATTCGCTTCCGAAGATCGCCAGAGAATATCAGCAATTGATCATGGAAGAGCCTTCGTTTAAAGAATTCAACTGGGCACTGCACAATGTCAATGGCCGGCAGATAACACGAAACTTTGGCATGAATCCTCATCTTGGCAAATATTACACAACTGTTTGCAGTCAGTGCCTTGAGCCGCTGTCTTCTGAAGCCGGCAAATGCCATAACTGCGGATCAACCAAAATTGTCAAAGGCGTGTTTGACCGGATTCAGGAGCTGACAAGCGCTAATACGGAAAAACGAGACCGGCCGCCTTATTTATACCAGGTTCCACTGGAATATTTACCGAAGCTAGGACCCAAAACATTCAAGAAACTGCTGGAACATTTTCAGACGGAAATGAATGTGATCCATTACGTGTCATTTGATGAATTGAAAAAAGTTGTACCTGAAAAACTAGCAACTTCCATTATTCATATGAGAGAGGGTAAGTTATCAATCAAAGCCGGTGGCGGCGGGAAATATGGTGCTGTCACAATGACCTGAACTCAATTGTCAAAAATATATTGGTATTTTTACAAGGAATTCTTCATAGTTTCTATCAGAGGCCATTCAAATACAAGCTGTTTGAAACGACACTCAAGTGATGGAGGATTCCGATGTATAATAAACGTACACTATTAATTGATCATGTAAGAGAGCACGCTACAATTTATATTTTCATGATGATTCTTTTCCTGACCGGCGTTATTTTTGGTGCAATCATTGTTAACAGCATGAATTTCGTTCAAAAGCAGGATTTATTCTTTTACCTTGAACGCTTCTTTGGCGACATTTCAAAAGAAGATCAAGTGAGCAGCAATGAAATCTTGAAGAGCAGCTTTTTATATCATGTGAAATATCTTTTTATCTTGTTTATTTTGGGGCTTTCAGTGATCGGTCTCCCGGTTGCATGGATTTTACTGTTTTTAAAGGGGCTCGTTGTTGGTTTTTCTGTCGGCTTCATGGTCAATCAGCTCGGGGCCAATGGACTTTTCTTGGCCTCACTGTCGATTGCACCGCAGAATCTGCTGGTCATTCCCATTTATATCATAGCTGGCAGCTTATCCATGATTTTCTCAATGATATTATTAAGAAAGCTTTTTTCATGGCGTATTTCCCAGCCGGTACTTCAGCCATTTGGAAAATATGCAGCGGTTTTCGCTTCATTAATGGTATTTTCCCTTGCTGCAGCAGCATTGGAAGCATATGTGGCAAATGGCGCAATGGAAATGTTTATAAAATCCCTTTATCATGAGTAATAAATGTTATATAATAATTATTATAAATAACAAATTATAATTATTTCATTTTGACATCATTCATTTGTCCGCATATAATGAAGTTGGGGATAATAGGGAGGAGACTTGCCATGGAACATCGAATCGAACGGATAAAAAAACAACTCCATGCTCAGAGCTATAAGCTTACTCCACAACGGGAAGCCACACTAAGGGTACTGCTGGAACGTGAAGAAGATCATCTGAGTGCTGAAGATGTATACTTGCTGGTAAAAGAGAAAGCACCCGAAATTGGTCTCGCTACTGTCTATCGCACATTGGAATTACTGTCAGAACTGAAAATTGTTGATAAAATTAATTTTGGTGACGGTGTTTCACGCTATGATTTGCGCAAAGAGGGAGCTGAACATTTTCATCATCACCTTGTTTGTATCGAATGTGGTTCTGTAGAAGAAATAGTGGATGATCTCCTGGGGGACGTTGAAAAAATAGTCGAGAAGGATTTCAGCTTTCAGGTGGAAGACCATCGATTGACTTTCCATGGAATTTGTAAACAATGCCAGGAAACGGCAGTTCAGTCAGCTAAATAATAGAATATATGAGTCGTGGGATGCCTTTTTTCTTAATCGGGAAAAAAGGTTTTAATTTTGTGGTCATAATTTACATTTATAAGGAAATAAGGTATTTTGGTGATAGAATGATAGCGTTAAGGGCACTAATAGTACCATGTATATTATCGGCCTTTCTGGGCATATCTTGACTAGTAATGAGTGTTAAGAAGTTTCCGGCAGATATGCGAAAGAGGTGAAAATGAATGGTACAGTTGTTGCGGGATGCCTTAAAAGTGTTTATTCTTTTTATAGGGTGTACATGCCTGTTTTACGCTGGTTTACGGTATATGCATGCAGAATACGAGCAATTTCACCGGTACGACCCGCCGGAAGGGCCGTCTGTAAAAGTTTTTGAGACTGATGATGGAAGCGTCATTGATCGGCTCAACTTATTTTTTCGTTTAGGGGAGTAATGATTATGCTTAAGCCCGCTTTTGACGAATTTGTCCACTATTTGATTGTGGAACGGGGCGTAACGGATAATACATTAAAATCATATCAGAGAGATTTGAAAAATTATATACATTATCTGGACAAGGTGAGCCGGAAATCAGTATGGAACGCAATAGGACGAGCTGATATTACAGGGTATCTTTACAAGCTTAAGGAAGATGGCAAATCACCTGCAACGCTCGCCCGGAACATTTCCTCCATCAGGTCATTCCATCAATTCCTGATTCAGGAACAGCTTGTCGATCATGATGCCAGCATACATATTGAAACACCGAAAAAAGAACGAAAATTGCCCGCTACCTTATCATCACGGGATGTCGAAGCTTTATTGACCATTGACGGCAATACCCCTTTAAAGATCCGCAACAAAGCAATGCTTGAATTGATGTATGCTACAGGACTAAGGGTGTCAGAATTAATAGCCCTGAAAGTAAGCGATCTTCATTTGACAATGGGATTTGTTCGCTGTATGGGAAAAGGATCGAAAGAAAGGATTGTTCCGCTTGGCAATGTGGCCGGAAAAGCGGTCGATGATTATTTGCAGCGTGCCAGAGGGAGGCTCGTGAAACGGGGGCAGGATCAAAATGCTCTTTTTGTGAATCAGCACGGCAGACCACTGTCCCGTCAAGGCTTTTGGAAAATATTAAAAGGGATTGCACGGGAAGCCGGCATCAAGAAAACCATTACGCCACATACGCTTAGACATTCATTCGCTACACATCTGCTGGAAAATGGAGCAGATTTGCGATCCGTTCAGGAAATGCTCGGTCATGCCGATATTTCTACAACACAAATTTATACACATATCACAAAAGCTAGATTAAAAGATATTTATCAATCATTTCATCCGCGAGCCTGATTTAACCTTATACAATGTTGTTATCGGGTAAAATGAATGAATGTTGATTTTGTAATTAATGTTGTCAGACATCTTACAACTATAATAAGTCAGGATATGATTAAGTAAAACAGGGAAAAACAGCTATAGGAGGTATTTAATGATGCATTTTAAACGCGTATTTTTAATTGTCATGGATTCCGTTGGGATTGGAGAGGCCCCGGATGCCAAAGCATTTAATGACGAAGGTGCCGATACATTGGGGCATATTGCAGCCCGGATGAACGGCCTGAACATGCCGAATATGGCAAAATTAGGGCTGAGTAATATCAGAAAAATAAAAGGAATTGAAAAAGCTGCATCACCAATGGCGCATTACACTAAAATGCAGGAAGCGTCCAATGGCAAAGATACAATGACAGGCCACTGGGAGATTATGGGCTTGAATATCCAGCAGCCATTCCGCACATTTCCGGATGGTTTTCCGGATGAGCTGATTGCTGACTTAGAATCCAAAACAGGCAGAAAGGTCATCGGCAATAAACCGGCATCAGGTACTGCCATCATTGAAGAACTGGGTAAAGAACATATGGATCAAGGAGCACTGATTGTTTATACATCTGCTGATTCTGTCCTGCAGATTGCTGCTCATGAAGATATTGTTCCACTGGAAGAACTGTACAATATATGTGAAATCGCCCGTGAGCTGACCCTTGATGAAAAATATATGGTCGGTCGTGTCATCGCACGCCCGTTTGTTGGTGAGCCAGGTGCATTTCAGCGGACGGCCAACCGGCACGACTACGCACTGAAGCCATTTGGCCGGACCGTCATGAATGAACTCGAAGATGCCGATTATGATGTGATAGCACTTGGTAAAATATCCGATATTTACGATGGTGAAGGTGTAACCGAAGCAATCCGTACCGCTGATAACGATGATGGCATGACAAAACTGGTTGATTCGATGGCCAAAGACTTTACGGGGTTAAACTTTTTGAATTTGGTTGATTTTGATGCCAAGTACGGCCACAGACGTGACCCTGAAGGCTATGGCAAAGCACTTGAAGCGTTTGATGCAAGATTGCCGGAAGTAATGAATCGCCTGAAAGAAGACGATTTGCTCGTTATAACAGCTGACCATGGAAACGATCCGATCCACCATGGAACTGACCATACACGTGAATATGTGCCATTGCTTGTCTATCATACAAATATGGATAAAGGAAAAGAGCTCCCATTAAGAGAAACGTTTGCTGATATTGGGGCAACGGTCGCTGATAATTTCAAGATTAAAATGCCGGAACACGGAACAAGCTTTTTGGATGATATCAAATAAGGGGTGGATACCATGAATCAGACCGCCATTAAAGAAGCAGCTGCATATATCAGTGGAAAAATGGCAAATGCACCTGTCATTGGGCTCATTTTAGGGTCAGGACTCGGTGTTTTGGCAGAAGAGATTAAAAATCCGATTACATTTTCCTACAAGGACATACCTCATTTCCCGGAATCAACTGTATCCGGTCACAAAGGCCAGCTTGTCACAGGTATGCTGGAAGGGAAACAGGTTGTCGCCATGCAGGGGCGTTTTCATTATTATGAAGGCTATTCAATGCAGCAAGTGACGTTCCCTGTCCGGGTGATGAAAGAATTGGGGATTGATTCAATCATTATCACCAATGCAGCCGGTGGTATCAATAAGGCGTTTAATCCTGGTGACTTAATGCTGATTACAGATCATATCAATAATATGGGTGACAATCCGCTGCTTGGCCCGAATGATGCAGCCCTTGGTGAACGCTTTCCGGATATGTCACAGGTATATGATGAAGTTTATTTGCAACACGCAAAAGACTGTGCGTCAAAATTAGGAATAACGGTTCAGGAAGGTGTCTATGTGGCCAATACAGGTCCGACATATGAAACACCAGCAGAAATTAACATGCTCAGAACCTTGGGCGGAGACGCAGTCGGGATGTCGACTGTGCCTGAAGTGATTGTGTCAGGACATGCGGGCCTTCGGGTGCTGGGTATCTCCTGCATTTCCAATATGGCTGCAGGTATTCTTGACCAGCCGCTGACACATGAAGAAGTGATTGAGACAACGAAACAGGTGCGTGAAGACTTTCTCACATTTGTTAAAGAAATCATCCGCACACTGCCAAATTAATCAATAAAGGTGATACTATGCGAATGTATGATATCATTGAAAAAAAACGTGATGGCCATAAACTGTCAAAGGAAGAAATCCGTTTTTTTGTCGATGGCTATACAAACGGAAGTATTCCTGACTACCAAGTCAGTGCACTTCTGATGGCTATATTTTTCCGTGATATGACTGAGGAAGAACGAGCAGAATTGACAACTGCGATGGTAGAGTCCGGTGACCAGATTGATCTTTCCGCCATTTCCGGTATAAAGGTGGACAAACATTCGACCGGCGGGGTTGGCGATACGACAACCTTAATATTGGCCCCGCTGGTTGCATCGGCCGGGGCTCCTGTTGCTAAGATGAGTGGACGGGGACTGGGGCATACCGGCGGCACAATTGATAAGCTGGAGGCAGTCCCGGGATTCAATGCGGAAATTGCCAGTGATGCATTTATCAATCTGGTTAATCAAAACAAGGTAGCTGTTGTCGGCCAGACCGGGAATCTGACGCCTGCCGATAAAAAGCTTTACGGTCTGCGGGATGTCACGGCAACGGTAAATTCAATCCCCTTGATCGCCAGCTCGATTATGAGCAAGAAAATCGCTTCAGGTACAGATGCCATTGTGTTGGATGTCAAAACCGGTGCCGGTGCATTTATGAAGGAACTCGACGATGCCAGGGACTTGGCCCGGGCGATGGTATCGATTGGCAACCGTGTTGGCAGACAAACGACGGCAATCATTTCTGACATGAGCCAGCCGCTGGGAAATGCTGTCGGCAACGCCCTGGAAGTCAAAGAGGCAATTGAAACATTGCAGGGGCGCGGACCGGAAGATTTAACAGAATTATGCCTTGAACTGGGCAGTCATATGATGGTATTGGCCAACAAGGCAGACACACTTGATAGTGCAAGGGAGCATCTGACTGAAAATCTGAACAACGGCAAGGCAATCGAACAATTTAAATTGTTTCTTGAGTCTCAGGGCGGCGATTCACGCGTTGCTGATGATCCGGGATTATTGCCGCAAGCATCGCAAACGATTGAATTACCCGCTAAAAAGTCTGGAACCATTTCCGAAATCGTCGCCGATGATATTGGAACAGCTGCCATGATGCTTGGTGCAGGAAGGGCGACAAAAGATTCCGCTATTGACCTGTCAGTCGGAATCGTACTGAATAAAAAAGTCGGTGATTTTGTCAACAAAGGTGAATCTCTTTTGAGCATTCATGCAAACACCACAGCCGTGGACGATGTGAAGGAAAAATTGTATGCTAGCATTAACATAACGGATGAAGCTGTTGCAAAACCTCCGCTTATCTATGAGAACGTTCAAAATGAATAATTTTAATGGCTAAAACGCATACTGGTTACAGTATGCGTTTTATTGTATAAGAACACGTTCTGATGGTAATCCTAAAATTATATTGAATGTTGGAGGTTGGACAATGAAAAGGTTTGTGTTTTTGACGAGCATTATATTTTCCATTCTGTTCATGCCATTCACGGTTTTCGGTGAGGAGAGTGAAGAGGACGATCAAGAACCGAATTTGGCTCCGGATACTCAATCAGCTATTTTGATTGAACGTGACACCGGTCAAATGCTGTTCGATAAAAACGCACATGAGAAGCTGCCACCTGCCAGTATGACAAAAGTTATGACTCTACTACTGATAATGGAAGCGCTTGATGAGGGAAAACTTGATAAGGACGAAACAATCAGGGTCAGTGAGCGTGCTGCATCTATGGGGGGTTCGCAAGTATTTCTTGAAGCCGGTGAGGAAATGAGTGTCAATGACCTTCTGAAAGGTGTGGCAATCGCCTCAGGTAATGATGCAAGTGTTGCCTTGGCAGAAAGAATAGCCGGCAGTGAAAAGGCATTTGTAGAACAGATGAATAAAAAAGCAGAAGCATTGGGACTGGAAAATACACAGTTTCAGAATTCCACCGGATTGCCGGCTGAGGACCATTACAGCACTGCCCATGATATGGCAATTATGGCCAAAGAATTATTAAAATATGAATCCATAACCGATTACACATCGATTTATGAAGATTATTTACGAAAAGGTGAGGAAGACGAACTCTGGCTCGTGAATACAAATAAACTTGTTAAGTTTTATCCGGGAGTTGACGGGTTGAAAACTGGTTATACGAATGAGGCAAAATATTGTTTAACAGCTACAGCAGAAAAAAATGGTATGCGTATGATTGCAGTTGTCATGGGTGCCGACACCACCAAGGAACGGAATGCATCTATCTCCGGTATGCTTGATTATGCATTCAACCATTATGAAACGAAAAATTTATACGAGAAAGGGCAGACCATTACGACACTGGACCTACTGAAGGCGGAAGACGCGTCCGTTGATGTGGTGGCATCTGAATCAATCAGTACCATCCACCGGAAAGGCGAGGATGATAAAAACGTGAAAGCATCGGTAAGCCTGAATTCTGACATCACACTGCCAATCAATAAAGGCGATCAGGTTGGTGAACTAATTGTCAAACACAACGGTCAGACACTCTCAAAAACACCATTGATTGTTGATCATGATGTCAACAAAGCATCGTATCTGACGTTACTGAAACGCACGATGCAAAATATGGTGAAATAACAGAAACATCGACGAATTACTTCTTCTTTTGTCGGGAAGCAGGAATTGGCCCAAGTTATAACGAAACAGTACTCAGAACGAAAATGTGGGGAGGAAATGAAATGAGTCTGTCAACTGCATTTGACGTCAAAGAGGATGTCCTGGTCGTCAGAATGTCCGGGGAAATTGATCACCATGAAGCGGAAGTATTACGGAATGAATGGAAAGAAATGATGTATACAAACGCCATTAAACATGTTGTGCTGAACCTTGAATCGGTGACATTCATGGACAGTTCAGGACTTGGTGTTGTTCTTGGCAGATACAAAGAAGTACTGCAGCTGGGAGGGGAGATGGTTGTATGTTCCGTTTCGCCACCGGTCAGAAGGTTGTTTGAAATGTCCGGTTTGTTTAAGATTGTGAGGCTGGAGGAGAACGAGGAACACGCGTTATTAACGTTGGGGGTGGCATCATGAAAAATGAAATGTATGTCAAGTTTGCGAGTGTAAGCGAAAATGAATCGTTTGCCAGGGTGACAGTTGCTTCGTTTGTGGCACAGCTGGACCCGACCATGGACGAACTGACCGAAATTAAAACCGTCGTTTCTGAAGCCGTAACGAATGCCATTATTCATGGGTACAATAATGAACCGGGCCACTATGTTTCGATATCCTGTGTACTGCATGAAGATGAAGTTGAACTGACTATCAAGGATGACGGTGTTGGCATCGGTGATGTAGACGAGGCAAGACAGCCACTTTATACATCAAAGCCTGAATTGGAAAGATCTGGGATGGGCTTTACGATTATCGAGAATTTTATGGATGTACTGGAGATCATATCTTCACCTGAAAATGGTACAACCGTTCATATGACAAAACAACTTTCAAAAAAAACGGTTACTGAATAGGGATGCCTATGGATGTAAATGTTAGCCATAGAAACCTGCAGGAATCGTTAAATGACGAACAGGTGAAGGCATATATCCAAAAAAGCCAGCAGGGAGATAAACAGGCAAGGGATATACTTGTTGAGAGTAACGTCAGACTGGTATGGTCGGTTGTACAGCGGTTTATCAATCGCGGATATGATCCAGATGACTTGTTTCAAATAGGCAGTATTGGACTGATTAAAGCAATTGATAAATTTGACTTATCATATGATGTCAAGTTTTCTACGTATGCCGTTCCGATGATCATCGGTGAGATACAGCGTTTCATTCGGGATGATGGCAGTGTCAAGGTGAGTCGTTCCTTAAAGGAAACCGGCAACAAAATACGTAAAAAACGTGAGGAAATGACAAAACGGCTGGGAAGGACGCCAACGGTTCTTGAAATTGCCGAAGCTCTTCATATCACTTCAGAAGAAGTCGTACACGCGGAGGAAGCTGCCAAATCACCACATTCCATTCATGAAACGGTCTTTGAAAACGACGGTGACCCGATTACGTTATTGGATCAGATTGCCGATGATGATACCAAATGGTTTGATAAACTGACGTTGCAGGAAGCAATCAGACGGCTGAATGAACGGGAACGGTTGATTTTGTATTTACGGTATTATAAAGACCGGACACAATCCGAAGTAGCCGATAGACTTGGCATTTCTCAAGTACAGGTATCAAGGCTCGAGAAAAAGATATTAAAGGAAATGAAAGTGAATATGAATCCATGACTAAAGGCTGTTCTGATTAAATCGGAACAGCCTCTTCTGGTCACTTTAATCTCCAGTATTGTTGACTTTCATGGCATCACCTTTTTGATGTTCGCTAATGACTTCTGCAAGGACTTCAGAAGTATTTTTGAGTTCCTCCCGGGTATTATCAACACCGCCAAATTCAATAAGGATTGACTGTGCCGAAATATCCTGGTTATAGATACCATTTCCTTCTGATTTATCTTTTTCATATATGCCTTTACTGAGCCCGGGATATTTGTTTTCAACCAGTCCATCCAATTCTTTGGCAAATGCAAGATTTTCACCGTAATCTTCATGTTCAAGCCCTACTATGAAATATATTCTGGCGTAATCTTCACCGTCGATTGTAATCGTCGTTTCGTCTTTTCTCTGCGCATCACGATGAATATCAATGAAATAGGTTATGTTACCATTGTTGGACATGACTTCTTCGATGGATTGCCGGGAAAATTTGTACGAATCGCTGTATCCCCAGCCTTTTTCATGGAGACTTGCTGTGACATTGGTTTTGTCATGAATCGCGTTTACCCCTCTTCTCTCCAGTTGTTCAGTGAGCATCGCACCTACGTTTACAACATTTTGATTATGATTCGTTGTTGAAGCTTCACTGGGCTTTTTATCTGCATCATCCAGTAAAGGCAAATAAGCTTCCCAGGCATGGCTGTGATAAATGAATATATCCGCATCAGACGTGTCTTGACTTGATTCCTCTTCTTGTTCAGACTGTTCCCCCGGTTGTTCCTCTTTAAGTAACTTTTCAAAATCAGGAGGAGGCGACTCAATTGGCGCAGCCGTTAAATCAGATTCTTTCCCAGCCAGATACACGCCATTGGACAAGGACTTTTTCCCGGGCAATTCAAGTTCGATCAGACTTGTGAAACGTTTTGGTGTGATGCCTGAAGTGAATTCAAACAGCAATGAAGAGAAATCAGGCATTTTTATATCATTTTCATATAAATTCCCCTTGAGCCGGGGAACTTCGGAGCTCATCAGTAACAACAATGATTCTGATATCAAATCCGACTCTGTTAACTCATTAATGGTGTCAAAATGAAAAAGACCGTTTTGGCTTTTGGATACGGATATAAATGAAATGAGCACAAAAATGAGGAAAACACAAATGAAATATGCCAAAATATGATGCTTGATTTTCACTGAAACCAGCCTGCCTTTTATATTTCTCTTTAAAATACTATGCAGGTCTGCTTTTATTAGAATTTAAATCTGAAACATTTACCTCTGAGAAACCAGCTTTTTCTGTGATAATTCCCGTGATTTCAACAAATACTATTCTGTACAACATCGTAAAGAGGATGAGCACCGGATGTCAGAAATCGTATATCTGCGTATGAAAAAGAAAGTTGAAACGACGTATCTGAAAAAGGTGAATCTGAAGGATATTGCTTACATTTCAACCACATCGCCATTGAAGAAAGAATTGGAAAAAACACCAATTTACCGCATGACCAAAAAGGATCGGAATGTGGTAATCGTGGACAGTTTCCTGGTCATCGATCATCTGAATACACACTATCATAATCTGGAATTTCAGCTCGTCGGACCAACGCATACCGTGATCCGGATCCAAAAGTATAAAAAATCGCCAAACGTATTCATGGCGGCGATTGTTTGGCTGCTCCTTTTTATTGGTGCTGCGATGACCATTGTAAATTTTCATTACGATGTCAGTATGCAGGAGGTGCAGCAAAAACTTCATTATTTGCTGACTGGTGAACAGAACCAATATCCCTTATGGATTCAAATACCATACTCTTTTGGACTCGGAATTGGGATGCTCTTATTTTTTAACCATTGGTTCCGGAAACGAATCAACGAAGAACCGAGCCCTCTCGAAGTTGAAATCTTTAATTACCAGCAAGACATGGATCAGTATCTTACCCATTATGAGAACCCACTAGACGATGACGAGCGTTTTGATTAGTCTGCTGGAAGTCATAATTGGATTTGCTGCTGGTATTGCTGTCGGGGGCGGTTTTGTAGCGTTTTTAACAGTATTGGGCATCATTCCCAGACTCATACAATTGAGTAAGACTGATAAATTCATACGAAATTACACCGCAAGTATTATTCTTGGATCCTTATTTGGAGTCTACATGTCATTTGCAAATATAGACTGGAATCAGCCTTTGATTTTACTTATACTATGGGGACTCTTTCACGGAATCTTTAATGGAATGCTGGCAGCTGCTTTAACGGAAGTGCTGAACGTATTTCCGATTCTTTCAAAACGTATTCGGATGGAAAACAAAATGCTGTGGTTATTAATGGCCATTGTTTTTGGTAAGATTGCCGGATCCCTTTTTCAATGGACGATATTAGTGAGATAAAGCGAAACTTCATTCAATGGGGCGCTTTTTCCCCATTGAATGTTAGTTGAGCCGAATCGGGCATTTATGGTCAGTTAGCCGCCGTCATCTGGCGGGTTACTGACCATTATATGCGAATAAGTTTATACCGATATTAAATAATATGTGGAGAGTTGAATATTATGAATCAAGGCCAAAATACAACGCCGATTTACTCAAAGATAGATAAAAACAAACAATACATGAAGGATCACGTTGGACTGGATACTTCGTTCGATCTCGGTTTTCGCGAATTAGTCATTCTGAAATCAAAAGTTCAGCTTTATTTTGTTACCGGCCTCTGTGATGGATCTGTTGTCCAGCAAATCATGCGTCAGCTTGTACAGATCAACGACGATGAAATTAACGCGAAAAAATTACCCGAAATCATTGAAAACCGGATTATTTATCAGCAGGTTGAACGCACAGAATCCCTGGATGAGGCTGTAGACCAGATATTATCTGGTTTAGTTGTAATTTTTATTGATGGGATAAAATACGCGTTTATTGTGGATGTCCGTAATTACCCTGGACGTTCACCGGAAGAACCTGATACGGAGCATGTTGTCAGAGGTTCCCGTGATGGCTATACAGAGAATATTATTGAAAATACAGCATTGACGAGAAGGCGAATCCGTGATGCCAGGCTCCGTCATGAAATGATGAAAGTCGGAGAAAGGTCAAAAACGGATATTTGTTTATGCTATATTGATGATGTCACTGACAGGGATCTTATTAACATCGTTAAAGAAAAATTGGAAGCGATTGAAATCGATGGTATAACGATGACAGATAAAACGTTGGAAGAATTTATTGCGGGACCAAAATGGAAGCCATATCCTTTGGTCAGATATACCGAGCGGCCAGACGTTGCTGCTACTCATCTGATGGAAGGACATGTCGTATTGATTGTTGATACGTCACCGAGCGTTATGATTCTGCCGACAACCTATTTTGATCATACACAGCATGCCGAAGAATATCGTCAGACACCGCTCGTCGGGTCTGTTATGCGCTGGTCAAGAATGCTTGCCATTATGGCCTCAATTTTTCTGCTGCCCTTATGGCTTTTGTTTGTACTGGATCCATCATTATTGCCGGCAGAACTTTCGTTTATCGGTCCTAAAGAAGAAGGGACAATTCCAGTTGCAATACAAATCATACTGGCAGACCTGGGGATTGAATTTTTGCGGATGGCTGCCATTCATACACCGACGCCATTGGCTACCTCAATGGGGCTGATTGCTGCGGTATTAATCGGTCAGATAGCCATTGATGTCGGATTGTTCGGACCGGAGATTATTTTATATGTCTCAATCAGTGCGATCGGTGTATATGTCACCCCAAGTTATGAGCTTGGTGTCGCCAATAAAATTGCCAGGTTTGTATTGATTATCGCTACAGCTCTATTTGGTTTAATTGGTTTTTCAGTCGCCTTTACACTCTATATACTCTATCTCGTTCAGTTAAAATCATTGCAGACACCGTATTTGTGGCCATTCATTCCATTCAATGCACCCGGTATAATCGAAATTCTTTTCCGGGTTCCCATACCATACTCAAAAAAACGTCCCAGTTTCGTTCACCCTAAAAATGATTACAGACAGCCGAAAACATAAAGAGGTTATGCTTACTTATTCTCTTCTAAGACGATAAAGCCGGAAGGAGAAAAAAACCGCGCGATGGTGAGCGGTATCTGCCTCTTTCGTTTTCGGCTTTTATATGATAAAGTATCTTTACACTTTGCAAAAAGAAACAATTTTCGAGTGACCAGCGTAAAACTGCTTCGGTATAAACTTAAGTGAATATCGGGTTTTTCTAATTTTTAAAACAGTGATTGAATCGAGCGGGGGAACTTAACATGATATTGGACCACCATCCATTCGAGATAAATGAGGCAGGAAATTTAGCAATCGGCGGAATTGATTCAGTAAACCTTGCTTATAAGTATGGTACACCACTGTATATTTATGATGTTTCATTAATACGGGAGAATTGCCGGGCTTTTGTTGAAACATTCAAAGAACTTGGAGTTCAGGCACAGGTGGCCTATGCAAGTAAAGCTTTTTCATCAGTTGCGATGATTCAGGTTATCAAACAGGAAGGCTTAAGCCTGGATGTTGTATCACAGGGGGAACTTTATACAGCATTGGAGGCAAATTTCCCTCCGGAGAAAATCCATTTGCATGGCAATAATAAAAGCATTGATGAACTGGAAATGGCTATAGATAATGATGTCGGATGCATTGTCGTTGATAATTTTCATGAAATTGAACTGATCAATAAAATCCTTCAGCAGAAAAATAAAACATTGAATGTTTTGATGCGTATTACGCCAGGGATTCAGCCAAACACACATGAATATATCGCAACCGGCAATGAGGATTCAAAGTTTGGTTTCAACTTGGATGATGGACAGGCGGATGAAGCGTTCTTACAATTGCACAGAAGCGAACATATTCATTTTAAAGGATTGCACAGCCATATTGGTTCACAATTATTTGAAACAGACGGCTTTCTGTTGGCAGCAAAAATTTTGTTCCGGAAGTTGGCTGATTGGCATGCTGAATATAAGTTTTCCCCGGAAGTTCTGAATCTTGGAGGAGGTTTCGGCATCCGGTATACAAAGGAAGATGAGCCACTTGCCTACTCAGAGTATGTAAAGGAACTGATAGCCGTCGTCAAGGAGCAGGCGGATTTCTTCAATATCCCTTTACCTGAAATATGGATAGAACCCGGGCGCGCTATAGCCGGCAATGCCGGGGTGACCTTATACACAGTTGGATCGATAAAAGAAATTCCAGGTGTACGCCATTATGTTTCGGTTGATGGGGGGATGACTGATAATATACGTCCCGCTCTTTATCATGCGAAATATGAAGGTGTGCTGGCAAACAAGGCGGCAAAACCTGTAACAGATACGGTTTCTGTAGCGGGAAAATGCTGTGAATCAGGAGATATGCTTATATGGGATCTTCCAGTGCCTGCTGTTGAGAGCGATGATATTTTAGCTGTGTTTTCAACCGGTGCATATGGTTATTCGATGGCCAACCATTACAATCGCTTTCCAAAAGCGGCCGTTGTCTTTGTCGAAAACGGCCGGGACCAACTGGTTATAAAGCGTGAAACGTATCACGATGTGGTGAAAAATGATATTTCCTATGAATGATGCAGTTGTTTTCTAGTAAAACGTCCGATAAAATAAGGTGAGAATATAAAAGGGGATGAGAAATCATGCAGAAAAAAGGCTATATTTTAATGGAAAATGGGAATAAAATAGAGTTTGAACTTTATCCGAATGAAGCACCAAATACAGTCGCCAATTTTGAAAAACTGGCTAACAGCAACTTTTATGACGGTTTGACCTTCCACCGGGTGATTGACGGATTTGTCAGCCAGGGGGGATGCCCGAATGGTAATGGCACCGGAAATGCCGGCTATACAATCAAATGTGAAACGGAAGGAAATCCGCATAAACATCTGGAAGGTTCGCTGTCAATGGCTCACGCCGGAAAGGATACAGGGAGCTGTCAATTTTTTATCGTACATGAACCCCAACCGCATTTGGATGGTGTTCATACGGTCTTTGGCCGTGTTACCTCAGGTGTCGAATATGCAAAAGCGATGAAAAATGGTGACGTTATGAAACAAGTAAAAGTTACGACAGAATAATCGTCATGTATGGATATTTATCTATTGTTATTCCTGATTTTCGTTGCTGCACCTGCGGGAACGGGAATCCATGAATTTGGTCATATAATTGGCGCAAAATCGGTGGGCGCTGACAAAATGTTGTTATCAATAGGTGTCGGCACAATTGTTTACCGTTCAATGTGGAAAAAAATAAATATTACGGTGCGTGCATTCTTTTTTATTGGAGGAATGGCCTGCAGTGAAAGGAAGATTCCGTATCGGCCGCGTGAACGAATCAGAATAGCTGTCCTTGGACCGCTCAACAGTTTTTTGGCCACAGGTTTCTGCTATGCTCTGTATGCTGTGTATCCAAATGGCTATTTGCTGTTATTCTTACTGTTCAATTTATGGATTGCGGCTGTTAATACGATTCCATTCCGTTTTAAAGGGAAACAGTCAGATGGCTATACGATCTTAAGGATTATCATGCAAAAATAGGCAAATGTATGCTTATGCGAAAATATGGTAATGATAATAAAGGGTGAGTGTGAATTTGCAGCATAAAAACAAGTGACTGTTGTTTTTATGCTTCTGACCCTCGGGATAATCTGGGGATTCAAGTATTGCTCTGCATTTGTTTTGCAGTACAATAAGGGATTTTTTGAATCTTATAATGTAGTCAGTGTTGACAAATAATGCTTGATACTGCATAACTATATATACAAATGGTTTAACCAGCATGTAAAGGACACTAACCTGCCAGAAAACGGCAGCCGACTGTCCCTAAATGCCCAATTTTGTTCAGGCTGCAAGGCAATTGCAGCAGGACGCCCGAGTATTTAGCCTTTGCTCCTCTGCTTCAGCGGGAAAAATACCTGCTGAATGACGGTTATATGGTATCAGCGAGGAAGCCACTCAGGATGGTGTGTTCAGCTCGTTTTGATTGGTAAGTTACTATCATAATGAGGGATATCTATGTTTATTCGTTATAAAAAAAATTATGAAAAAATTGCAATGGGATTATTGTCTTTCATGCCCGAAGAAAAAGATGTAAAGAAATTGCAGCAAACGATCAAAGAGTATGAAACAAATCCGGATTGGCATCTTTTCCTATGGAAAGAAGAAGATGTGCTTGGTGCAATTGGCGTGCGAATAGAAAATGATATCGACGCCGTTGTCCAACATGTTTCGGTCAATCCTTCACATCGTAATTCGGGGATTGGCAAAAAGATGGTGAAGGAAGTACGAGATATGTTTGGTGATAAGTATGCAGTTTGTGCTGACGAATCAACACAGGAATTTCTGAATAAATCCATTGAAGACGAGCAGAAAAATGAAGAAAGTGACTAAACAAAAGCCATCTCTGTTTCAGAGGTGGCTTTTGTTACAAATAAACACTGTAGAGTGGTGCTGCTCATTTTTGCACGATTACATCCATGCAGCACCGACAATAATCAGAAGGATGAACAATACAACGATTAGCGCGAATCCTCCGCCATAACCATAGCTCATAATGATATTCCTCCTTTTTTGCTTAACGAATAAATGTTTTTTTGATAACATTTATCTTACGTTAATAGCTTATGATGACAGCTGGCAAGTTGTATAGGCATTTATGTCAATTAAATGCAACATTTCACCGCATGTAATGGCCAGTAACCCGTCGCAAATCGGCGGTTAACTGTCCCTAAATGCCCGATTCGGCTCATGGGGAAAAAGCATCCCGCTGAATGAAGTTTCGCTTTATTCCGCATGTAATGGGTCAGTAATCTCCACAAATCGGCGGTTAATTTGCTCTTTTTCGCAAATGAAAGGAGAACTGTTGTGAACGAACCATATCAAGTGAAACTGGATGGTTTTGAAGGTCCTCTTGATCTATTGCTGCACTTGATTAACCAATATGAGATTGATATATATGATATTCCTGTGGCTCAGATAACGGCACAGTATATGGACTATATTCATACCATGCAGCGTCTTGAACTGGATATTGCCAGCGAATATTTAGTGATGGCTGCCACATTGCTTGCCCTGAAAAGTCAGATGCTTTTACCAAAACAGGAGATAGAAGAAACAGATGAAGAATACATGGAAGATACCCGTGAGGAATTGATGCAGCGCCTGATTGAATATCGGAAATACAAAGAGGCAGCCCAAAAACTACAGGACAAGGAAAGGGAAGCCAATCAGATTTTTACAAGGCCGCCAGTCGTATTCGATCATCATGATATCAGGCAGCCTGTCGGCAAAGGGGATTTATCAATCTATGATATGATTGATGCCTTAGGAAAGATGTTTGAGCGTAAGAAATGGCATGAACCACTGGAAACGAAAATTGAAAACAGCGGGGTTTCGATTGAAGAACGGATGACTGAAGTGCTTGATTTAGTAAAACATTCGACTGAGGGACTTGCTTTTGACCGGTTATTTGAATACCCGTCCCGCTCTCATATTGTCGTCACATTTATGGCAATACTGGAGCTGATGAAAAACAATGAGGTAACGTGTGAGCAGGAACACCATTTTGATCAACTGTATGTATTTTACCGCACATGTAATGGACAGTAACCCGCCAAAATACGGCAGCTAACTGTCCATAAATGTCCGATTCTGTTCAACTAACATTAAGTGGGAAAAAGCGTCCCACTTAATGAAGTTTCACTTTATTTGGGGGATTAATTGTGGAAATTAACGAATTGAAAGCTATTACGGAGGGATTGTTATTTGCCAGTGGCGATGAAGGCATTACGGTGGCGCAAATCGCAAAGGTTTTGGATATACCGGAACATACGGTCAGACATTTACTGGAAGAATTAAAGTATGATTATGACAACACAAATCGTGGAATGCTCCTGATGCAATCACATGAAGTATTCCATCTGACCACCAAACCTGAACACAGCTCTTATTTCAAAAAATTGCTTGAGACGCCACAGACGACAAGAATGTCGCAGGCGGCTTTGGAAACATTGGCAATCATTGCGTACAAGCAGCCAATCACCAGAACCGAAATTGAAGATATTCGGGGTGTTAAAAGTGATCGCCCTGTACAGACGCTGATTGCCAGGTCCTTGATTGAGGAAGTTGGACGAAAGGAAGGGGCAGGACGGCCAATATTATTTGCAACAACAAAAGATTTTCTCACTTATTTTGGATTGACATCCCTGGAAGAATTACCGGTACTCCCCGAGGATATCAATACCGATCAGCTTGAACAGGAAGCAGATTTGTTTTTTGAAAAATTTTCAGAGCAAATCGATGATAATAGTCATACATAGTACTTAGAGATCCTTACTTTCATTAGTAAGGATTTTTTATTATAGCGTATAAAGGCTAAGGGAGTATTAAGTATACTATAAGCAACGTGACATTATCGGGTGATTATTGGCATATCCGCATGTCTAACGCGCATAAACTGTACAGAAAAATTAATTACCTGCAGGAGGAAAGTGTATGCGTTATGCCGTCACAACACTCGTCTTTCTTTTGTTAAGCTGTTTTTTTTATCCTGCGTCCGGACAAGCCAATCCGGATGTGTCAGCAAATAATGCTGTGCTGATCGAACAATCGTCCGGCAGAGTGCTGTTTGAAAGGAAAGCACATGAACAGCAGCCAATTGCCAGTATTACGAAAATCATGACCGCTATTATTGCAATTGAATCGGGGGAGTTGAATAAAACGGTAACGGTCAGTAATCGTGCCGTTAATGCAATTGGATCTTCCATTTATTTGGAAGAAGGCGAAAAAATAAAGCTGAAGGACCTTATTTATGGATTGATGCTTCGTTCAGGTAATGATGCAGCTGTCGCCATAAGCGAACATGTCGGCGGCAGCATGGAAGGTTTCGTTCATTTAATGAATCAGAAAGCACAGTGGCTCGGGATGACGAACACCTCTTTTGAAAACCCGCATGGCCTCGATACCGACAACCATTACTCAACAGCATATGATATGGCAGTCCTAATGCGTTATGCGATGGATAACGAGACATTCAGGCAAGTCACCAAAACCAAAAGTTATAAATCGGAAAACCGGGTGTATGCCTGGAAAAATAAGCATAAATTACTGACTGGCATGTATGACCATATAAACGGCGGAAAAACCGGATTCACCAGAATTGCAGGAAGAACTCTGGTAAGTTCAGCATTAAAAGACGACATGGAGCTGATTGCCGTTACCTTGAACGGTCCCGATGATTGGCGCGATCATATCGGAATGTTTGAATGGGGATTTGATAACTATGATATGACTACGATTGATCAAAAAGGCGAAAATATTTATCGAATAGCGGACTCCGGCAGTCAAGTTACCGGATATTTGCATCAAGATATTACAATACCGCTTCGGAAAAATGAACAAGGACAAATTGAAAAACAATCATTCATAGCACATGATAATCCGGGAACAGCGGAAGATGTTATCGGAAAAACGATTTATTTTGCTGATGCTGTACCGGTTACACAGACCCCTATTTTTTCGGAACGGGATAAAACAGGTTTTCTCAAGGATGTCGTATCAATCTATCAAGGCATTACCGGATTTGATCCAAATGGTTAATATCATTTGGGCATTAATGGCAGGTATCGGAATCGTTTATGCCATGCTTAACGGAACAATGGATGAGGTCAATAAAGCTCTGTTCGAAAGTGCTGAGGAGGCAGTCACTTTATCCATCGGGCTGATCAGTATATTGGTATTTTGGCTTGGCATCATGAAGGTGGCTGAGGAAGCAGGGATATTACAATTCCTATCCAATGTATTCAGGCCGATTATCGTAAAAATATTTCCGGAGATTCCAAAAGATCATCCGGCAATGGGTTATATACTGTCCAACATTACGGCAAATATTTTTGGTCTCGGGAACGCTGCAACACCGATGGGTATTAAAGCGATGGAACAAATGAAAGAGCTGAGTGGAACAGACACAGCTTCCAGATCAATGATTACATTTCTGGCTTTAAATACATCCAGTCTGACAATTATTCCGACAACTGTCATCTCCATCAGAATGCAATATGATTCCGTTTCCCCAACTGAAATTGTAGGTACAACCATAATCGCAACACTCATTTCGTCAATCAGTGCACTGATTATTGATCGTATCTTTTACTACAGAAGCATTGGGAGGAGATAATTTGGGCGTCATAACATTAATCAGTACGTGGTTAATACCATGTTTCCTCCTGATTGTTCTGTCAGTGGCAACGTGGAAACGTGTGCCGACATATGAAATGTTTGTCGAGGGAGGAAAAGACGGTGTCAAGATGGCATTTTCTATACTTCCTTTTTTAGTGGGGATGATTGTCGCCATCTCGATACTGCGAAGCTCGGGAGCACTTGATGCCTTTATCCAGTTCATTTCACCCCTCCTTACAGCTATCGGTATACCCCCGGACATCATACCACTGGCAATGGTAAGACCGATTTCCGGAACCGCGGCTTTAGGGATGACAACGGAATTAATCGGGACACATGGCCCTGATTCGTTTATTGGCAGACTGGCATCAACAATGCAGGGAAGCACAGATACGACATTGTACATATTGACCATTTATTTCGGTGCAGTCGGTATCCGGAAAATGGGCTATGCACTTAATGTTGGACTATTGGCAGATCTTGTTGGTATAATTGCCTCGATTATTGTGGTAACGTTAATATTTGGATAAACGATTAAAGTAGCGTTAACATATAGTTAACGCTATTATTATGTTCAGAAAAAAAGAAATGGTGATATCATGACAAACGGTTTGGAACGATTGCAGAAAGTGATTGCCCAAAGCGGGGTAACCTCTCGGAGAAAAGCGGAAAAATTAATTGCTGACGGGAAAGTAAAGGTTAACAATAAAACTGTGACTGAATTGGGTACAAAAGTCTCTCCCAACGACACGATTGAGGTGAACGGGGTACGTTTGGAAAAAGAAGAACCAGTCTATTATATGTTTTATAAACCAAGAGGTGTTATTTCCAGCATCCGGGATGATAAGGGTCGTAAAGTGGTAACCGATTTTTTGGGGGAAGTCCCGGAACGTATTTACCCGATCGGAAGGCTCGATTACGATACATCCGGTATCCTGCTGCTGACAAACGACGGGGAATTTGCCAACCTGCTCATGCATCCGCGATATGGTATTGATAAAGTCTATGTTGCCAAAATCAAGGGCATTCCGGATAAACGTGAGTTAAATAGGCTGCGCAGCGGGATTCGTTCGGATAATGACTTGTTGAAAATAGTCAAATATAAAATTCTTGAAACAGACAGACAAAAGAACACCATGATTATCGAAATGACCCTGCACGAAGGCAAAAACCGGCATATAAGACGGATGATGGAAACATTGGGCTATCCTGTTTCCAAATTGAAGCGGGAGAAATATGGTCTTTTAACACTCAATAAAATGCAGCCAGGTGATTATCGGCGGCTTACTCCGCATGAAGTTAAAAAGATGCGGCTTTTGGCGAGTAAATAAATTGTTGATGAATAGTCAAATTTACAAAAGCGAGTATCATTTTTTTAATGTATAATGGTGTAGGGAGTGAGCACGCATGAATAAGAAACAAACAAAACGCAATAAAAAATACAAAAAAAGGAACCGGCTGATTTTCAGAACATTTGTATTGGCGGTATTGTTTGTGGCCGTTGTATATGCTTTAGTAACCAACTTGACCAAAGACGATCAAGTAGTTAAAGCCGGAACTCAGGCACCCGATTTCAAACTTGAACAAATAAATGACAATAATGAACGTGAATCCGTCCAATTGAGTGATCTCAAGGGCAAAGGTGTCATGTTGAATTTTTGGGGTACATGGTGTGAACCATGTGAAGAAGAGATGCCTTATATGGAATCACTCTATCCTGAATATAAAGAAAAAGGGGTAGAGATCGTTGCGATTAATCTTGATACGACTAAATTTGTTGTCGATAAATTCATCAATAAACATGACTTGACATTCCCCGTCCCATATGATTCCGATAAAGAAGTGATGAATGCTTATAATGTAGAACCGCTTCCAACTACATTCTTTATTAACCCTGAAGGGAAAGTAGTCGAAGTTGTCGAAGGCGGATTGACACTGGGGAAAATTGAGGGCTACCTGCAGCAGATACAACCTGAACAGTAAGGGAATGCGTTAATTGTGAGGGATACGAATGAATAAAATAAAATGTGAGTGTGGACATGTTAATCCGGAGGGAACCGTTCTTTGTGAAGCATGCGGCAAACCGGTGGAACAAAACCAGCATATCGATGGCAACGATAAACGAAAACTGCTTAATATGCGATATGACGGAAGTGCCCGCAGGTCACAGACATACAATAAATCGATTGTTGATAAAATATGGAATTTCTTTTCCTCGGTAAAAGTCGGCGTTTGGCTGATTGTGCTGGCTTTGATTGCATCGGGAATCGGGACCATTTTCCCGCAGGAACAGTACATACCGGCTAATGCCGTATCACGTGATCCGGCCATTTATTACGAAGACCAGTACGGTATTTTGGGGCAAATCTATTACCAGCTTGGTTTTCATAATTTGTACAGCTCATGGTGGTACTTGCTGTTAATTGCACTAATCGGGATTTCACTTGTTATCTGCAGTTTAGACCGGTTTGTTCCGTTGTACAAAGCATTGAAACGACAAAGACCGAGACGGCATACACAATTTCTGAAACGGCAGCGTCTATTCAGTGAAACAGATCATGTAAAGGATGATGATAAAGCAAAACTGGTGTCCGGTCTCAAGCGAAAACGGTACAAGATATATGAAGAAAATGGTCACATAATGGCGGAAAAAGGCCGTTTTTCCCGGTGGGGCCCGTATGTAAACCATATTGGTCTGATTATTATTCTGGTGGCGGCATTATTGCGTATGACCCCGTTCATATATCTTGATGAGTATGTTTGGGTCAGGGAAGGTGAACAAACCGTTATCCCCGGTACGGACGGTGAATATTACATTGAAAATAAGGACTTTATTCTAGAAACTTATGACAAGAATGATGAGCGATTCCAGGAAGCGATTGAACAGCAGGGAATGGTTGAGAAAAATTTCCAGACGAATGCTGTCATTTACAAAGAAACCGGTGAAGATGTAGCAGGCGCTGAACCTGAGCTAGAAAAGATAACTGAAGATGAAATACGGATGAATCAACCGCTGAAGTTTGATAAATATACACTTTATCAGTCCGGTTATCAGCAAAATGAGTTTCAGAATATGACGTTTAAGCTTCACGAAACAGGCGATCCTGATGAGGAAGCTTTAGGATCATTTACAATCGACTTGACTGATCCGAAAGATGAATATCGCTTGGATAATGGTTTCCGGGTTGTTATCAGCCAATATTACCCGGATTATGAGCTGAACGAAGGCGAACCCAGGTCTAAAACAAATTATCCAAGAAATCCGGCTTTCGTTTTTACAGTCCATCCTCCTGGTGATGAAGAACCTGAAATGAGTTTTGCCGGTATTGGAAAAAATGTTGATGCAACCGGAGAAAATGATTATAAACTGGGTATTCAGGACTTTGAAACACGTTTTGCAAGTGGTCTGACAGTAAGGGTAGATTATACGCTGCCATTTTTCATAATCGGGGCCGCAATTTTCTTGTTAGGTGTTATCCAGGGCATGTACTGGCAACACCGCAGAATTTGGCTGCATCCTAAGGCTGAAGGTATCATGATGGCCGCGCATACGAATAAAAACTGGTTTGGTCTGAAGAAAGATATTGAACACATTATTGAGGATACCAGCGTGAAGATGGTTGACGATCAACAGGAAATTGAATAGCTGAACCGGCCAGCTAAAGGAGGATTATATATGGGTTCTTTAATTGAAATAAGCAGTACAATGCTATACACTGCATTTGTTATTTACTTAATTGCTACCTTTTTCTTTGGCGCTACAATCAGACAAAAAAACAAGCCTGCCAGGAAAGGGATAAGCGGGAAAATTGGAATCACATTGACAATCGTGGGATTCCTTGCACAAATTGTTTATTTTATTACAAGGTGGATAGCAAGTGGACATGCACCTGTCAGTAACATGTTTGAGTTTGTAACATTTTTCGGAATGTGTCTGGTATTTGCGTTTATTATCATGTACTTTATTTATAGGATAAACATACTGGGGTTGTTTGCCCTGCCCATTGCCATGATATTAATCGCTTATGCCAGTATGTTCCCGACTGAAATTGCTCCATTGGTTCCGTCATTGCAAAGTCACTGGTTATACATCCATGTAACAACTGTTGCATTGGGTCAGGCGATTTTAGCCGTCAGTTTTGTTGCAGCACTCATTTATCTGATCAGGCAAATTGATCAGACGGTTCGGAGTAAGCGAACAACATGGTTGGAACTCATTATATTTGGCTTGTTTGTTTTTATTGGTTTCAGTGTTATATCGACTGCTTTCAATCTATCAGGATATAGTGCGGAGTTTGAGTATTCGTTTGAGGGACAAACGGTTACGACCGACTATCATTTACCGCCGATTGCCGGTCCGAATGAAGGTGAACTATTGACGGGGGGCCGGATGGAACCGCTGTTTGATGCGCCAGGATGGATGCAAGGTGTGGATGCAGCGCGGAAATTTAATACGCTGATCTGGTCAGTGCTGACTGGTCTGGTGATATATGGTTTAACTCGGTTAATTCTGCGTAAACGCATTGGGGCAGCTATTCAGCCCTTCCTGAAAAAGGCCAAGCCTGATCTGCTTGATGAAATATCATACCGTGCAGTCGCCATTGGATTTCCGATATTTACGCTAGGGGGTCTTGTTTTTGCGGCGATCTGGGCACAAATTGCCTGGGACCGGTTCTGGGGCTGGGATCCCAAAGAAGTCTGGGCATTGGTAACATGGTTCTTTTATGCTGCATTCCTGCACTTACGCTTGTCAAGAGGATGGCATGGTGAAAAATCTGCCTGGCTTGCAGCAGGTGGATTTGCGATTATTTTGTTCAATTTGATTGCAGTCAATCTGATCTTGGCAGGGCTTCATTCCTATGCGTAGCCTTCAGACGTTTCACCTGACCAATATCAACCTAATAATTGATAATGAGGGGGAGTATAGATGAGTACAAATCCGAAAATTTTGGTTGTTGATGACGAGGACAGGATTCGCCGGCTCGTGAAAATGTATCTGGAAAAGGAAGATTTCGTTGTAGAGGAGGCGGCAAATGGCAAAGAAGCATTGGAGATGGCGCTGGATACCGACTACAATGTTATCTTGCTGGATATCATGATGCCGGAGAAGGATGGTATTGAAGTCACAAAAGAATTGCGCAAGGTGAAAGAAACACCTATTATCATGCTCACAGCAAAGGGTGAGGAGTCCAACCGTGTACAGGGATTTGAGGTTGGAGCTGATGACTACATTGTCAAACCTTTCAGTCCAAGGGAAGTTGTCCTCCGTGTAAAAGCCGTTTTAAGAAGGGTTACATCCAGCAAATACAATGAAACGGAGAAGCCAACCAAAAATTTGCTTGTTTTCCCTCATTTAACAATTGACTATGATGCGCACCGCGTAACATCCGATGGTATCGAAGTCAGTTTGACACCGAAAGAATATGAGCTGTTGTGTTTTCTGGCTGAGGAACCTGATAAGGTATTCAGTCGGGAAATATTGCTAAAGGAAGTATGGGAATATGAATTCTTCGGTGATTTGCGTACAGTTGATACACATGTGAAACGACTGCGGGAAAAGTTAAATTATGTATCCAAACAGGCTGCGGATATGATCGTGACTGTCTGGGGTGTTGGATATAAATTTGAGGTAGATGATGTATGATGTTTTGGCGCAGTGTTGTAGGCAAACTAGCAATAACTATTTTATTGCTAGTTTCTTTTGTATTATTCATTTTAACGATTTTATTACTGGAGTTCTTTGAAACTTTTCATGTCAGTGAAGCCGAAAATGAAATGATGCAGACAGCAACAAAAATATCACAAATGATAGAGCAATATGATAATCAGGAGTTGGCTTTTGAGAATGCGGAATTGGTCAAAAGCCCGACAAGCCGAATTACCGTTATTTATAGTGATGGGGCATTACGGACATCTGACAGCACTGATAGTGATTTAAATGAAATGAAACCGGAGTGGCTGCAGAATGACGAAGAATTAATGGATGTCTTCAACGGCCAGGACGTCAAAAAAGAGACAATGCTGCCGAACAGCAATATTGAAGCCATGATCGTCGGGACACCGGTCAAGCCAGATGGTGCTGTTTTCATTTACCAGTCGTTGGATATCGTTAATCAGACAAAAGCCGAAACGACTAAAATCATCTTTCTGGCTGCCGGCATTGCCATTATTTTAACAACCTTTTTTGCATTTTTCCTGTCAACACGTATTACATCACCCCTGATTAAAATGCGGGAAGCAGCACTTGATTTGACCAGAGGTGAATTCAATACAAAAGTGCCAGTCCTGACGCGCGATGAGATTGGTGAGCTGGCGATGGCCTTCAACCGGATGGGAAGACAGCTGAAATTTCATATCAATGCATTGAGACAGGAAAAGGAGCAGTTTTCAAGTATCGTCAGTTCAATGGCTGATGGGGTTATAACCTTGAATCGAAACGGGGATATGCTTGTAACCAATCCGCCAGCAGAAGATTTTATTGAAAAGCTCTATTATGAAAAAGGTATTGAACCAAGTGATGATCATCGAAAAACGCCTGAGCCGTTAAGTGACATTTTACAGAGCGTTATCGAGGATGAAAATGAAGTGATCCGGGAAATCGATACGCAAGGCCGAACATGGGTTATGATCATGACGCCTTTGTATGATCAGTCTTATGTGCGTGGGGCCGTAGCAGTTATCCGTGATATGACTGAGGAAAGACGATTGGATCAAATGCGGCAAGATTTTATTGCCAACGTTTCCCATGAATTGCGCACACCTATATCAATGCTGCAGGGATACAGCGAAGCGATTGTTGATGATGTGGCTGAATCAAAAGAGGAAAAAAATGAACTGGCACAAATTATCCGTGAAGAGTCACTTCGTATGGGAAGACTTGTCAACGAGCTGCTGGATCTGGCCCGAATGGAAGCCGGTCATACAACGTTAAACAAAGAAAATATTGATGCCAGCAAATTCCTGGAACGCATTTTAAAAAAATTCAGGGGAATAGCTGGAGATAATAATGTACGGCTGATATCAGAAGAGGATCTTACAATATCCGGCATATCGATTGACGCGGATCGGATGGAACAAGTTTTCACTAACCTGATCGATAATGCAATCAGGCATACGAAAGAAAATGGTTATGTAAAAGTCACTGCGGGAAATACGGATACGCATCTCCATATATCAATAGAGGATAATGGAAGTGGCATACCTGAAGAAGATTTGCCCTTTGTGTTTGAGCGGTTTTATAAAGCTGACAAATCAAGAACAAGAAACGGCAAGAAAAAAGGGACCGGACTTGGCCTTGCCATCGCCAAAAATATTGTCGAAGCCCATGAAGGAACAATTAATGTTAAAAGCATGACTGGTGAAGGCACAACATTTGAAATTAAGATCCCGTTACATGAGGATTAGAAATGGTGTGACGAAATGCTGGAAAAAACAAAAAGTTTATGATAATATACTACTGACATTTTAATAGAAATGATAGGTATTGGTACCTTTGTTTAAAAGGGAATTCAGTGGGAAGCTGAAACTGTCCTCGCAACTGTAAGTGGCCAACGAAATAAGCATCATCCACTGTATGGCATGCCATATGGGAAGGGCTTAAAGTAGGTATGAGCCACAAGTCAGTAGACCTGCCAATATCCTATGTTTCAATGCTTCGGGGAAAAGCGATTGGGACAACCGAAAACGTGATATGGTTTCATGTGTTTATTTCGATTGTCTTTTAAAGCTGACCTTTGAAGGGGTTGGCTTTTTTATTATGAGTTTTACCGGCATTCCATTATGGTTTTTGGTTTCCCGCTCTTCTTTCCCTCAATAAGAAATTCACAGGAGGAATTTGAAGTGAACAAATGGTTTGTACGTATTGCATCATTATTAGTTGTTATCGGACTGCTCGCCGGCTGTGGTGCCGGGGAAGAAGAACAGACTGAATCAAACAACGGCAATTTACAAACGGCCACAAATGAAAGCGCAGATGGCGAACTCAGTGAAGATGAAATCCGCATTACGATAAGCAAGGATAATGGGACTGAATATATTGCTGAAGAAGAAATTGAGATTGAAGAAGGTGCCATTCTGATGGACGTCCTGCAGGATAATTTTTATGTTGAGACCGGAGAAGGTGGACAATTTATAACATCCATCGAACGTGTTCCCGCTGAAGAAAATGAGCAAAAGGCGTGGCTTTTTGAGGTGAACGGAGAAATGGCCGATGTAGGTGCTGCCGAATATGAGCTGTCCCCAGGTGATGTAGTAACATTTGATTACCGGGCATGGGAATAATGGATGAACACGTATAAACTGACGCTGCTGGCATTGCTCGCTTCACTTGCGGTTGTGGGAAGAAGTGTGTTCGCATTTCTTCCCAATGTCCAGCCGGTCACATCATTGATCATTATTTGCGGACTGCTCCTCGGTCCAATCGCTGCCATCATACTGGCTTTATTGACCACTTTTTTGTCAAATATGCTGCTGGGAATGGGTATTTGGACGATTTGGCAGGTTGTTTCCTGGGCATTGATCGGCCTCATTAGCGGATGTATTGGAAAATATCCGGGGCGCCTCCCGATATATGTAATCGTTATGTTTTCCGTATTCAGCGGTTATTTGTATGGATTTATCATATCGCTGACTACATACTCAATCGGAGGCAAGTTCTGGCCGTATTATCTGATGGGCCTGCCTTTTGACACATATCATGCGATTGGCAATGCCGTTTTTATTATGTTGCTGTACCCGATTATCAGGCATTTCTTCAAAACATATGCCAATAACCGTTTTCATATTCAAAATACCAACTGAATGGGGTTGGTATTTTTCGTTTAAATATAGAGAAATGCGCTTAATTATTGACTTATCTGTCAAACGCAATTATGCTGGAATTGAAGAAAAAATCTGACGGTATTATTTTCTGTTATTCGTCCTCATATGTTAATGGATCACCGTAAAAAGGCTTTTCAGCGACTTTAATGGAATCTGTCGGACATCCTTCATAAGCATCCAGCACATCGTCCTCGAAATCCTCAGGCACCACGGAGGTTCCCTCATTGCCATCGAGAACAACATAAGCCAGTGCTTCGTCATTGTAACCATATATATCGGGCGCGGTGGCACCGCATGCTCCACAGGCAATGCACGTTTCCTGATCAACTATCGTATATGTTGCCATACAATCTCTCCCTGCTTAAAAGAATTGTTTCTCTCGTATTCTATTGTAAAAAAGTGTGTTATACATTTCAATTGGAATATAACGTGTTATGATTGAAATGAAATATGACCTAAATATGCAATTTATCGCAAAGGGGTTAATACATTGTTGTTTGATTATATCGTCATATCATGCTGCTCAAGGTTCAGGGAAGGGCGAAGCATCTCTGCCATCTATCATTTACTTAAAGGAAGACGTTCGATCCAGACGGTCCAGGATGCTCATATCTATCAATTGAAGCATTTTTATGGCATTTATCCGGGTCTGCAAAAACAGCATTTCGATAAGCAAATACATAAACTTGTTGAAGATAATCGGTTAGTGCTCAACAATGATCTTACAGCAGTGCTGACTGACTTTGGTCAAAATTGGCTTCACAAACATCGGGGAAATGTTACTGTTCAATATTTCAATGGGATGGATTATTATCAGAAAGCAACTGTTTTTTGGGAACGGCTATTGCTGCTGATACAGACGATGACAAACAGCATCAAACATCATTTTCATTTTATTCCGGTGATTGATAAGCCAATCATTACGAGTTGGGTGAGAAAACAATACCATCAATTGCGGCCTCATCAGACAGTATTTCTGAACAGACTCTATGGAGAACTTCATCATTTGCTGCAATGTTTTTCGGGGATGGAAGCGAACATTTTCGTTGATAGTCTGACCGGGTATCATCATTATGGCATGAGCAGTTTTCAGATTGCTTATCATTACAGATTGAAGCAGATTGATGTTCCATTGGCCAAAACTGCCATGGTTCACCGCATGCTCTTCATCATCGGGCAGAACGAGGCAACATACCCTCTATTAGCGAATTTTCTGCGAGAACTGCCACACGAATCCAGAATCACCAATTCGGCCAGTAAAACAAAAGAACTTTTGGAGAAGCAATATTCTGCTGAAGAGATAGCCGAAGCAAGACATTTAAAATTGAATACAATCTATGATCATATGGTTGAAATAGCACTCTATGATGATTGTTTCCCGCTGGAGACATATGTTTTGCCGGACGAACAGGCAGAGATTATGGCTGCTGCCAGAAAAACATCATCTTACAAATTAAAAGACATCAAACAGGAAGTAAGTGAAACGATCAGCTATTTTCAGATCCGGCTCGTTTTAGCTGTGAAAAAAATATCGCAACAAGGTGATCATGTTGATAGAATATAAACTTAAGGAACAGTTAAGAGACCAATTTCACATTTCCTCATTCCGTCCAGGTCAGGAAGAAATCATTAACGATGTAATGGCTGGTCATGACGTGCTGGCAATTCTCCCGACCGGTTCGGGAAAATCGCTCTGTTACCAGCTGCCTGCAAGCCTGTTTAAAGGGGTTACACTTGTTGTGTCACCGCTTATTTCATTGATGGAAGACCAGGTCAAACAATTAAAAGCAATCGGATTTAAAAAAGCTGTGGCCCTGAACAGTTTTATGAATCCTCGCGAAAAGAGACATGTCTTGCAGCAACTGGAACAATACAAACTGATCTATCTGTCTCCGGAGATTTTGCAGCATAGCGACATTATCCGGCGTTTTAAGCGGATTGCCATCGATTTATTTGTGATTGATGAGGCACATTGCATTTCACAGTGGGGACACGAATTCAGACCTGACTATTTGCGTCTGGGTGACGTATTAAAGCAATTGAATGATCCGCCTGTCATGGCGCTGAGTGCAACAGCCACCCAGGAAGTGCAGAGGGATATCATCACATCATTGAACAGATCTGATGTTGTCAGCCATATTTATCCAATGGACAGGGAAAATATAACGTTTACGGTAAAAAAGGTAGATGATGACCGACAAAAACAGGATATCTTACTTAAATTATTAAAACGATACCGAGTGCCTACATTGATTTATTTTTCCAGTAAACAAAAAACGGAAGACATTGCAGCATTTTTGTCCGAAAATCTTCCTTCCCATCGCATTGCTTTTTATCATGGCGGGATGGACCAGCTCGACAGAATTGCAATCCAGCAGCAGTTCATGAATGATCAACTGGATATTATTTGTTGTACAAGTGCCTTTGGGATGGGAATCAATAAACAGGATATCCGTCTTGTTTTGCATTACCATTTTCCTTTGCAGATGGAATCTTTTCTTCAGGAAATCGGAAGGGCAGGACGTGATGGCAAATCAAGCATTAGTTTGCTGATGTATGCGCCTGGAGACGAGGCACTGCCCAGATCAATGATTCACCATGAACTGCCGCCCGTGGAAGATTTAAGGCATATATTCAGTGTGCTGTATCATTTATATTCACATAACCCGAAGCTGCCGCCGACAGATGAAATATTGGTATTGCTTGGAATAAATGAAATACAGTGGCGATTTTTGCACTATCAAATGGAAAAGCATGGTATGATTAAAGATAATCGGATTGTTTTTCATCAGGAGGATTGGCGTCCAATTATCCGTGACATCAAACAAATCATCATAACAAGATATACATTAAAAGAAAGAAAGCTTGATGACATCATCAGCTGGATACATGAAGAAAAATGTTTACGCGACCACCTTTACAAAGGGTTTCAGGACAATTATAAGCCACCTCTTTATGCATGCTGCAGCAATTGCGGTTTTTCCTTTAATGATTGGGAACCGGAACAGACACAAGCCGGACAGGACGCTTTTTCATGGGAAACAAAGCTGAAAACGTTATTTTTTATTGGAGACCATAGCAATGAAACAAAGTGAAATTGTTAAACAATTGACTGACAAACAGCTGACACAGCAGCTCATTTTTTCGCAGCTGTTATTATTAATGTTAAGTATATTTCTAAGTTTATTTCTGTTTGACAGTATGGCTGACTGGACCGGCTATTTCAGTTTGGAAATAAAAGATATTCTCTATATAGGTGTACCAGCGGGATTACTCATAGTCGCGATTGATTTATTGCTAATGTACATTTTTCCGAAAAAATACTATGATGATGGGGGAATCAATGATAGAGTCTTTCGAAATCGTTCCATTAAAGCAATTTTTGGTATTGCATTAATGGTTGCCGTTGTCGAAGAACTATTGTTTCGTGGTGTGATCCAGACGGTGTTCGGTTATTTGGCTGCAAGCACATTATTTGCACTTGTACATATCCGTTATCTGAAAAAACCTGTATTGCTGATTTCTGTATTATTTGTCAGTTTTTACATTGGCTATATATTTATCCTTACTGAAAATTTATTGGTTACGATGATGGCTCATTTTACAGTTGACTTTGTATTAGGGGTAATCATCCGCTTTCAGAAATGAGGTGCAGAAAATATGAACGAAACCGGGAATCGTGATAACCAGGGAGAAGAGCTGCAAAAACTTCTGGATGAAGTTGATGGCGGCAGAGAACAAAATGATCAGGAAGAAAAACAAAGGAATGAATCAGATAAAGAGACTGAACGCGAAGTCGATATCTTAAATTTACCGCCAAGAAAAGACGTGCATGGCAACCGGAACAAACGTACAAAATTCAAAATCAGCCATGCCTCAGGACGATTTATAGCTGTTATTTTCGTTTTAATTTTAATACTTGGTATTTCGTTTTATTTATGGGGAGATGAACTTATTGATACAATCAATCAAATCTAGATCTATCTCCTCCCATCTTTTCAATACGGGTTGCGCGTCTGTATAATAATGGTTTGGATATGGGTGTAAAAACCTTATAAGCAATGCAAAGTAACAAATAATAATTATCATGTTCAACAAATACCAGAGACGCATATAGTATACTAAAGGATTAGTTGCTGTCTGCAAACGGTGATTTTTTGGATTGCGATAGCGGGAAGGTTTTAAAATGTAAATGTATGCAAGAAGGGGGATGCTTTATGCGTATTGAGCGGGTATCCAATAATCAATTCACCATATTTCTGACGTTTGATGACTTGATTGATCGCGGTTTTACTAAAGAAGATTTATGGTATGATGCGGCAAATGTACGTCATTTATTCAGTGATATGATGTATGAAGCAAGCACGGAATTGGGATTTGAACTTGAAGGGATGCTGCTGGTTCAGGTTCATTTGATGCAAGCACAGGGTATGCACGTGGTTGTAACCCAAAAGCAAAATGAATCAGCCTGGGATGACGATTTTGTGGAGATGAAAGTAACATTGGACGAGAGCAAAGAGCTGATTTTTTCCTTTGAAGGGTTTGAGGATATTATTGGGGTGGCATACAATTTAGTGAAATCAGGCATCAAAGGCGGTCAAATATATCATATGGATGAACGGTATTACATGTTGTTCCGGGAGGCTGAACTGCCTCAGAATAACAAAGAGAATATAATTGCAATCTTATCGGAATTCTCTTTCCCAAGCATTGTCACATCATACCGATTGAAAGAATATGGAAAAGTGATTATGGACTCATCAGCTATCAGACAAATCATTGATACGTTCTCCCGTTAAAATGGCATGCTTTACGAATAATGGATAACAGCGCTTTCATATCCCGTTTTTTTTACTGAAAGAAAATCGATTTATCATATTGCATATTTAGTGGGAAGGTGTATACTAATCTCTGAGTACAGCTATAATAAAAATATTTTTGGATGATCTAGGAGGTAAATTCATGGTAGCCGATAATGCAGCAGATTCTGCCAAAGAAAAGAATGAAAGTACAGATGTATTAGCATCAACACGGACTGTTGTCCAAAATGCATTGGAAAAATTGGGTTACCCTGATGAAGTATTCGAATTAATGAAAGACCCTATGCGAATGATGACGGTAAGAATCCCTGTCAGAATGGATGACGGTTCAATAAAAATTTTCACCGGTTATCGTGCCCAGCATAACGACGCTGTCGGACCAACAAAAGGCGGGGTCCGATTTCATCCTAACGTTACGGAAAAAGAAGTAAAAGCGTTATCCATATGGATGAGTTTAAAAGCTGGTATTGTCGATTTGCCATATGGTGGTGGAAAAGGCGGCATTATCTGCGATCCGCGTGAAATGTCATTCCGCGAATTAGAAGGCCTAAGCAGAGGATATGTGCGAGCCATCAGTCAAGTCGTTGGTCCAAACAAAGATATCCCTGCACCTGATGTCTTCACAAACTCACAGATTATGGCATGGATGATGGATGAGTACAGCCGTATTGATGAATTTAACAATCCAGGGTTTATTACAGGCAAACCAATCGTTCTCGGTGGTTCACATGGCAGAGAATCTGCAACTGCTAAAGGTGTCACAATATGTATAAATGAAGCTGCCAAGAAAAAAGGGATTGATGTTAAAGGCGCAAGAGTCGTTGTTCAAGGCTTTGGAAATGCCGGAAGCTTTTTGGCGAAATTCCTATATGATGCAGGTGCCAAAGTCGTGGGTATTTCAGATGCTTATGGGGCACTTCATGAACCTGATGGTCTTGATATTGATTATTTATTGGACAGAAGAGACAGCTTTGGAACGGTGACCAACTTATTTGAAAATACAATATCCAACAAACAGCTGCTGGAACTGGATTGTGATATTCTTGTACCTGCTGCGGTACAAAATCAAATCACTGAAGAGAATGCCCATAATATTAAAGCAGACATTGTTGTTGAAGCGGCAAACGGCCCGACAACTTTGGAGGCAACCAGAATATTAACCGAACGTGGAATATTGCTCGTTCCTGATGTGCTTGCATCCTCTGGAGGAGTAACAGTTTCTTACTTCGAATGGGTGCAGAACAATCAAGGCTACTATTGGACAGCTGAAGAAATTGATAAGAAACTTCATGAAATCTTGATTAGAGCCTTCAATAATATCTATAATACTGCTGAAACAAGACGTGTTGACATGCGTCTGGCAGCATATATGTCCGGTGTGCGGAAAATGGCCGAAGCAGCAAGGTTCCGCGGCTGGGTGTAGAACAGAGGTCGGAAGTCGGATAAAAACAATCGGTAAGGTAAAGCATTTGTGGACGACATAAAAGCGAAATAAATGACGAAAAAACTCTTATCATGTATAGTTGGATAAGAGTTTTTTTGTCCCGCATGTAACGGACAGTAATCTGCCAAAGAACGGCAGCTAACTGCCCGTAAATGCCCAATTCTGTTCGGGCCTGCAGGACGCAGGTCACAAAGGCGTTGCAACACGACGTTGCGAATTTAGCCTTTGTTCCGCTTCTTCAGCGGGGAAAAGCGCCACGCTGAATGAAGTTTCACTTTATGGAATTAAAAAGTAAGGAAGTGCAATACGAATGCAAAAAGAACATACCATCATCGTGGGGGGCGGACCTTGCGGAATGTCATGTGCTATCGAACTGCAGAAATATGGCATTGATCCGCTGATCATCGAAAAGGAAAATGTGGTCAATACCATCTATCATTTTCCAACTCATCAAACGTTTTTCAGTTCAAGCGATAAACTTGAAATTGGAGGCGTGCCGTTTATCACTGAAAAGCAAAAGCCGGTTCGCAACCAAGCTCTTTCTTATTACCGGGAAGTTGCTATCCGGAAAAATTTAAGAGTGAATGCGTTTGAGAAAGTTAGCAATATCACGCCGTCTGACGGAAATAATATTGGCGTTGAAACCGAAAGAAAAGATGGAGAAAAACAAACATATTCAGCTGATAATGTCATCATCGCAACCGGTTATTATGATCAGCCGAATAAGATGAATATTCCCGGTGAAGAATTGCCAAAGGTCATGCATTATTTCAAAGAAGCACACCCATTTTACAATAAGAATGTTGTGGTAATCGGCGGAAAAAACTCTGCGGTCGATACAACACTTGAACTTCATAAAGCGGGGGCCCATATTACCGTACTCTATCGCGGGGATCAGTATTCTAAGAGTATTAAACCATGGATTTTGCCGGAGTTTGATTCACTTATCCGCAAAGAAATTGTTCACATGGAATTTAATGCACATACAACGGAAATTACCCAAGATAAAGTAATCTATACGGTTGGAAATGAAACAAAAGAAATCGACAACGATTTTGTATTTGCCATGACCGGCTATAAACCGGATCACCAACTCCTGAAGAATACGGGAATATTCGTTGATGAAAAAAACGGCCGACCATATTTTGAACCGGAAACAATGGAAACAAATATCCCAGGGGTTTATGTAGCTGGCGTTGTCGCGGCAGGTTATAATAACAATGAAATTTTTATTGAGAATGGCCGGTTCCATGGTGGGACAATCGCTAAAGCCATTACGTCAAAAGGGTAACAGCACAAGTCGGGCTCTTACCCTTTTATGCCTGACTAATAAATCTTCTCAAACATTTCTTTTAATTGATCAGCACCTGTTGTGGTTTCCAGTGTAATCAACAGTTTAAGTCTTGCTTTCGGCCCTGTTAAGCCGTCAGCAAAAATGACTCCCATTTCTTTAAGTTGTTTACCGCCCCCGTCATAGCCATATGTTGGCTGAACAGTTCCCTGATAACATCTCGATACAAGGATGACAGGTATGTTATTGTCCAGTAAACGTTTTAAAGATGGCAATGTTTGTTTTGGTAAATTTCCCTGCCCCAATCCCTCCAGCACAAGTCCATCTGGTTTCATTTCAAGTACAGCATCCAGAATATCACCGTCCATACCCGCGTAAGCTTTCAGCAAAAAAACATTGTGCGTGATTTTATTTACAGACAAGGTATTTCTTGCCACAATCGTATGATGGAAAATAATTGATTCTTTTGTGATAATACCGATGGGCCCGTATTGCGGACTTTGAAATGTCGCCACATTACTTGTGGATGTTTTCGTTACATTACGTGCCGTATGTATTTCATCGTTCATAACGACTAATACACCTTTATACCAAGCATCATCACAAGTGGCTGTCCTCAGTGAACTAATCAGATTATAAAGGGCGTCAGAACCAACTTCATTTGCTGACCGCATTGCCCCGGTGATGATTACCGGCTTATCAGTTTCTGAAACCAAATCCAGGAAATACGCTGTCTCTTCCAGCGTATCCGTACCATGTGTTATAACAAAGCCATCATATTCATTCACTTTTTCTTTAATGATGCCGGCCAGCTCCAGCATATGCTGTGGTGTTATTTGCGGCGATGGCACTGAAAATGGGGTTATTTCATCTGCATGTGCATATTGTTCAAACTGATGTGATAAATCTGATAATGGGTGCTTGTTCGCTGTTGTCACTTCCCCAGTACGTTTGTTTTCCAGCATTGATATAGTGCCGCCTGTATGGATAATGAGTATATGCTTCATAAACGATCACCTTTCCTGAACAATATTTCCATTTTGATGGCTACATGATATGATAAATTTAATAAAGCGAAACTTCATTCAACAGGGCGTTCTACCCTGTTGAATGTTAGTTGAGCAGAATCGGACATTTATGGACAGTTAGCCGCCGTTCTTTGGCGGGTTACTGTCCGTTATATGCGGGATAAAGCGAAACTCCATTCAGCGGGGTGCTCTTCCCCAGCTGAAGAAGAGGAACAAAGGCTAAATTCGCAACGTCGTGTAGCAACGCCTTTGTGACCTGCGTCATGCAGACCCGAGCAGAATCGGGCATTTAGGATCAGTTGGCCGCCTTTCTTTCGCGGGTTAATGGCCATTATATGCGTGAAATTTCATTCAGTAGAGCGCTTTTACCTACGCTTTTCCCTATTGAAAGCATACGGTATAAAAATGTGGAAGAGGTTTTAGAATGCTAGCTCTTTTTTCAGCGGGTATTGCGCCTGCATTTACATTAATGGCATTTTTTTATTTAAAGGATCGCTTCACTGAACCATTGTCATTAATGGTTAAAACTTTCCTGTTCGGTGCGCTGCTTGTGTTTCCGATTATGTTTATTCAGTACGGATTATCGGCTGAAAATGTAAGCAACAGCAGCTTTATTCAATCCTTTTTCTTATCGGGACTGCTTGAAGAATTTTTTAAATGGTTCATATTTATATACATCATTTTTCATCATACAGATTTTGATGCGCATTATGATGGTATTGTTTACGCTGTTTCCATAAGTCTGGGTTTTGCGACGGTCGAAAACATACTCTATCTGCTTACCAATGGTATTGATTATGCGTTTTCCAGAGCATTATTTCCTGTATCCTCACACGCCCTGTTTGGGGTCATGATGGGCTACCATTTTGGGAAGGCGAAAATGGGCAACGCTCACAAAAACCAGCATATTTTGCTCGCTTTAGTTGTCCCTTTCCTCCTGCACGGTACCTATAATTATATTTTGAACACGATAACGAGTGATTGGCTGATACTGCTGATTCCATTCATGATTGGTCTGTGGTTCCTTGCCTTACACCGCATGAAATCAGCAAATCAGCAAATTATGTCCGATATACAGCAGAAAAAGAAGATACAACCCTGAAATCCTTTGTATCCTGTGATATAAAGGATTTTTTAATGGTTTGATTTGTGGCTCTAGTTCCTCTAAAAATATTCCTGATGAATAAAAAGGTTATTTCGTAAAAAAATAGGTGCAACATGATAATGTTTAGCGGGAGGAAACGATATGACCTATAAAAAAATATTTCTACTTGTCATTATATGTCTGATGGCAATAGGACTGCAAACAACATATTCTGTGAAACCGGCCGAAGCATTTACTGAACAAGTTATTCAGCATGGTGCAGTCGGCGAAGATGTGATTGAGTTGCAGGCAAGGTTGCAATATCTCGGATTTTATAACGGGAATATAGATGGTGTTTTCGGGTGGGGAACGTATTGGGCACTGCGCAATTTTCAGTATGAATTCGGCATGGAAATTGATGGTCTTGCCGGAGCGCAGACAAAAGAAAAATTGGCCTCGGCAAGTGAGTATGACAGGGATTTTGTCATGAATCAAATAAACCAGGGAAATGATTTTACACATTACGGGGGTGTGGATAAGTCCAAACAGTCTGACCCAAGTCCCGGGAACAACAATAATACTAATAACAATACCAGCAACAATAATACAAACAAGAATACCACCAATAAGGATAGCAAGAATAACAATACCGGAAATAATGGTAATGCCGGTGCCGAGCCGACAGCTGTTAATGTGCCACAGGGATATTCGCAAAACGATATTCAATTGATGGCCAATGCCGTTAATGGTGAGGCAAGAGGGGAGCCATATGTCGGACAGGTAGCAGTGGCTGCTGTCATTTTAAACCGTGTCGAGAGTCCGACATTCCCGAATTCAATTTCTGGGGTCATTTTTGAGCCAAGAGCATTCACTGCAGTGGCTGACGGACAAATTTGGCTGACTCCAAACGAAACTTCCAGAAAAGCCGTTCTTGATGCGATTAATGGATGGGATCCATCGGGTAATGCTATCTATTATTTTAACCCGAATACGGCAACATCAGATTGGATCTGGTCAAAGCCGCAAATAAAAAAAATCGGAAAACACATATTTGCCAAATAGGAAGGAGTGAAGTAAATGGGACGTTGGATTTTAATAGGCATTCTTACACTGGGAATAGCCGGTGTAGGTTTCTGGGGATATCAGGAGCATCAGGAGAAAAATGCGGTTTTAATACAAGCCGAAAATAATTATCAAAGGGCATTTCATGAGCTTTCTTATCACATGGATCTAATGCATGATAAGATTGGCACAGCGCTGGCAATGAACTCAAGGGAACAACTCTCACCGCAAATGGTTGAAATTTGGAGACTGACATCAGAGGCGACGTCCAATGTCGGACAGCTCCCGCTGACTTTAATGCCGTTTAACAAAACAGAAGAATTTCTTTCAAAAATAGGTGAATTTACCTATCGGACAGCTGTCAGAGATTTACAGGAAAAACCGTTGAACGATAAGGAAATAAAGACGCTAAATAATTTATATGAACAATCCGGCGAGCTGAAAGATGAATTAAGGAACGTACAGCATACCGTGTTGGATGAAAATCTCCGATGGATGGATGTGCAATTAGCCTTAGCCACCCAGGATGAACAATCGGATAATACAATTGTCGATGGATTTAAAACAGTTGAAAAGAAAGTCGAGGGATTTGCCGAGAGTAATGTGGACTCCGCGTTAACAGGCACATCATCAGAGGAACATGAATATCAGAACTTGACTGGTCAAAAAATTAATAAAGAAGCAGCAGCAAAACGAGGTCAGGAATTATTGAATGTCGAAAATGCTGGTAACCTGACTGTGACAGAAAGCGGCAAGGGAGCCGATGTACCGATATACAGCATTTCATATCAAAATGGCGACAAAAATGGTTACCTGGATATAACCAAACAAGGGGGGCATCCGCTCACACTGTTGATTAACCGGGATGTCCAGGAACAAAAAATCAGTCTGAATGAAGGACTGGAAAAGGCAAAAAGCTATTTAAAACAATATAATTTTGAAGATATGGACGTTTTTACCAGTAATCAGTTTGACAATACCGGTGTCTATTCCTTTCTTTACAATCAGGATGGTGTACGGATTTACTCGGATGCAATCGAGCTGAAAGTGGGATTGGATAACGGTGAGCTGCTCGGCATAACGGCGAGAAATTACTTTATGAACCATAAGGAGCGGGATATTCCTGAACCGGAGCTTACCATTGAAGAAGCAAAAGAAAAAGTCAATCCGGACGTAAAAATTAACGAAGAATACATGGCCGTTATTGATAATGATGTTGGCGACGAAGTGCTGGTCTATGAATTTCTCGGGGTTCTCGATAACGAGACATACCGGATATTCATCAATGCCATGGATGGAACTGAAGAAAAAGTGGAAAAACTGGATGGAACTGAAATTAATTATGCATCCGCTTCACAGGGAAGGACTTAAGTCTTTCCCTTTGTTTATGTTTTGCCATAATTGGTATAAAGACGCATTCGGAGGGGTTTTAGGAAAATAGGCCCGGAGCTTACCATGGCGATATACAACCTGAAAGAAGCGCAGTAAAGTTACCGAAAAAATGTACATTATGTTAACGATTTATCAATTGATGACGAAACATATAAGACACTATATTTTGTAGCACCCACTCACATCAAAATACCCATATAGGTTCGGATCAAGCTTTCCGTGTGTTCATTTCAAAAAAGGGTAATGCAAGATAAAAAATGAATTTATCATAAGGAGGACAGGGAGGGGTGGAAAATCAGTAGAACTTTTATTATGATGTATGTTATGATTCTAAATATAAGTTTACATAGCTTAATTTGATAATGATTTTTACTGGCATGTTTAAATGTGCCACCCATCTTATAATTAACGAAGGAATGAAAGATCGTCATGAATACAAATGGAATAGCTATCGCAATCGACGGCCCTGCGGCAGCAGGTAAAAGTACTGTTTCCAAAATCGTCGCACAGGAACTTTCATTTATATACATTGATACTGGGGCAATGTATCGAGCCTTGACTTTTAAGGCACTGCGTGAAGGGGTTTCTTTGGAAGATGAAAACAAACTATCCGGCCTTTTGGCTGAGACGAGCATAGCGCTTGTGCAGGGGGACACTCAGCAGCATGTCCTGGTTGATGGTGAGGATGTGACTAATGACATTCGTTCTGCGAAGGTGACCAATCATGTCTCCTACACATCCAAGCATGCCAGTGTGCGTAAAGAAATGGTCAAAAGGCAGCAGGAACTCGCCAAAAAGCGGGGGGTAGTCATGGATGGCCGCGACATCGGAACTCAGGTTCTCCCCGATGCAGAGGTGAAGATTTTTTTACAAGCCTCTGTAGAAGAACGGGCAAGACGCCGATATGATGAAAATGTCGAAAAAGGATTCGCCCCGGACTTTGAGCAGTTGAAACAGGAGATTGAGCAAAGGGACCGGATTGATTCAATGCGTGATGTTGCGCCATTAATAAAGGCTGACGATGCCATTGAATTGGATACCACCAATTTATCAATCAAGGAAGTTGCAGAAGCCATTCTGAGTGAGGCGGAAAAGGCAATGCGGGACCCGAGGGAATACGGATGAGTCTTTATAAAGTAGCCAAAGTGGTTGTATCAGTCTTATTCTTTCCACTGTTCCGCATCCGGGTCATCGGAAAGGAAAATGTTCCAAAAAGCGGTCCTGTCATCATTTGTTCCAATCATATTTCCAATCTCGATCCACCTGTCGTTGGAATCACCTCACCCCGTGATATTTATTTTATGGCAAAAGGTGAATTGTTTGAAAAAATGTTTTTGCGAAAACTCCTGTCAGGCATCCATGCGTTCCCGGTGAAAAGAGGTATGAGTGACCGGAATGCACTTCGAAAAGGATTGGCAATTCTGAAAAATGGCAATACACTGGGGTTATTCCCTGAAGGAACTCGCAGCAAAACGGGCCAGCTTGGAAAACCGCTGGCCGGAGCTGGTTTTTTTGCATTAAGATCCAACGCAGCAATCATTCCGTGTGCGATTATCGGTCCATATAAACCAGGCAAAAAACTGACTGTCATTTATGGCGAGGCGATGAATATGGAAGCTTACCGTGACACAAAAGCATCAGCGAAAGATGCCGCGGAGGCCATTATGATCGAAATCGAAAATTTGATTGAAAATTATCATTCCCAGGATACTTCGCTTGACAAATAATTATAAATATTAGAAGTTATAAAAAAGGGTATTTTGATTTTCTGTTGTTATGTATTTTAAGGAGGGCTAATGGTATGACTGAATCCAGTAATGGAATGACGCAATTGAACATAGGAGATATTGTAACAGGAACAGCAATAAAAGTGGAAGATAAACAAGTTCTTGTTGATATTGGCTATAAAACGGAAGGCATTGTGCCAATCGGTGAATTATCAAGTCTCCATATTGAAAAGGCTGGTGATGCCGTTGAAGAGGGAGACTCACTGACCTTATATGTAAAAAAATTGGATGATGATGAAGTCATTTTGTCCAAAAAAGCAGTGGATGCTGAACGTGCATGGAAAGATCTCGAGGAAAAATATCAGAACGGTGACGTCTTTGAGACCGAGATAAAAGAAGTCGTAAAAGGCGGTCTTGTAGCTGATGTCGGTGTTCGCGGGTTCATGCCGGCTTCACTGGTGGAAACCTATTACGTTGAGGACTTTTCCGATTATATAAACAAACCGCTTACCGTTAAAATTGTTGATCTGGACCGTGAACAAAATCGCATCATCCTGTCCCATAAAGACGTTGTTCTGGATGAGATGAATGCGAAAAAACAGGAAGTGCTGCAATCATTGGAAGAAGGACAAGTACTTGAAGGTACTGTCCAGCGTCTGACCAATTTTGGCGTTTTTGTTAACCTTGGCGGTATTGATGGACTTGTCCACATTTCACAGCTTGCCCATGAACATGTCGAAAAACCTTCGGATGTTGTTTCTGAAGGGGACAAGATTAAAGTAGAAGTATTGGCCATTGACAGGGATAATGAGCGGATTTCACTTTCACGCAAGAAAACACTTCCCGGCCCATGGGCAAACATTGAAGACCGTGTAGCGCGTGGAGAAGTGCTTGTAGGTAAAGTGAAACGCCTTGTCAATTTTGGTGCGTTTGTTGAAGTTTTCCCGGGAGTTGAAGGTTTAGTCCATATCTCACAAATTGCCAACCGGCATATTGGAACACCTCAGGAAGTTCTTGAAGTCGGTCAGCAAATCGAAGTGAAAGTTTTGGATGTCAATGAACAAGAAGAACGCATCTCCTTGAGCATAAAGGAACTTGAACAGGATAAGGAAGCCTCAGAAGTGAAACAATACGAAAAAGATGACGACCAGTCAGGATTCCAGCTCGGTGATTTTGTCGGTGATGAACTCAATAAATACAAATAATGTTAACATTGCGAGCTCTTTCCATTCCGAAAGAGCTCTTTTTGTTTAGAATTCTCACGAGGCAGCCATAATGGTAGTGGCGGGTGGTGAAGTTATGAGCAACGGACTTCTTTTTTATTGGTTTTCCTGGATCTTATGGATTTTAGTTACTTTTTTTATGCGGAAAAACAAATACAGATTAGTTCTGGCTTGCTGGCTATTGCTATTGATTCTATGTTCCGGCTTTCAATTATCCCTAGATGGCTTTAAACTGTCTTTAAGTTATCCGCTGATTCTAATTGGAGCTCTTATTTTACATACCAAAATTCCCAGAATATACTTTCATGTTTTTGTATCACTCACAATTATGATTGGATATACTGGCGTTCTTATTTGGGAGAATCAGCTCCCGCTGGAACATTTTTTCCCGCCAATGCTGATCATTTCATGTTTCCTTTACATTTTAATGGCTGCCATGACAACGGGGTTATGGAGTAGATTGGCGTGTGGTCTGCTCGGAATGGCAGGCGGCGAATTGCTTTACAGTATTATCATCGCTGATTTTTCAATACCAAACGTCATTGGTGATAAACGATTTTTGGATTTAATGCTTGTGCTGATGGTTGTTGCCGTCTGTCACGACTCTGCCTTAAGGTTGAAGTTAAAATTAGCCAAAAAATTCCGAACTTCAGCTGCAAAATCAAAACCATTTTTCAGAAAGCAGGCCCAATAATAATTGTGGTTAACGAGTTCTTTTGCTAGAATTAATAAAAGTGTGTACTAAAGAGGTTGGTCAAAAAGATAAAGAGAGATGCGGAAAGGATGTTCCTTTCATGAGAAAATCAGTTGTAGCAATTGTAGGCAGACCAAATGTAGGAAAATCAACCATTTTCAACCGGCTTGTTGGCGAGCGGATTTCGATTGTGGAAGACACGCCAGGGGTGACACGTGACCGGATCTATGCAGAAGCTGAATGGCTGACAACCACATTCAATGTCATTGACACAGGCGGCATTGAAATGAGTGATGAACCATTGCTTGTTCAAATGCGCGAGCAGGCAGAAATAGCCATCAGAGAAGCGGATGTGATCATCTTTTTACTGAATGGCCGCGAAGGTATAACAGCCGCTGATGAAGAGGTGGCAAAAATTTTATATAAATCCAATAAACCGGTGGTCATTGCTGTGAACAAAATCGATAACCCGGAAATGCGCGATGAAATTTATGAATATTATGCATTGGGATTTGGTGAGCCGTTTCCCATTTCCGGGGTCCACGGTCTTGGGCTTGGCGATTTGTTGGATGAAGTTGTCGGTTATTTTCCGGAAATGAACGATGAAGAACCGGATGAAGATACGATCTATTTCAGTTTGATTGGCAGACCGAATGTCGGCAAGTCTTCATTGGTCAATGCTCTATTAAATGAAGAACGTGTCATTGTGAGCGAACAGGAAGGGACGACACGAGATGCGGTGGATACGTACCTGCACAAAGATGACCAGGACTTTGTGATTATCGACACGGCTGGTATGCGCAAGCGCGGTAAAGTATATGAAGCAGCTGAAAAATACAGCGTACTGCGGGCATTAAAAGCGATTGAACGTTCAGATGTTGTTTTGGTTTTAATCGATGCTGAAACAGGCATAAGAGAACAGGATAAAAAAATTGCTGGTTATGCACACGAAGCTGGGCGCAGTATCATTATTGTCGTCAACAAATGGGATACAGTGGAGACGAACGAAAAAACGATGAAAGAATTTGAACAAAAAATCCGAATACAATTTCAGTACTTGGATTACGCGCCAATTGTTTTCCTTTCCGCCAAAACCAGGAAAAGATTACATACGTTAATTCCTGCCATTAAAACAGCAAGTGAAAATCATACGAAACGCGTACCGACAAACGTACTGAATGATGTCATCTTGGACGCACTGGCCATGAACCCGACGCCGACAGTTAAAGGAAAACGGCTGAAAGTGTTATATGCAACGCAAGTAGCTGTGAAACCGCCAAGTTTTGTCATATTTGTTAACGATCCCGATTTAATGCATTTTTCATATCGACGATTTTTGGAAAACCGAATCAGAGATGCATTTGGATTTGTGGGAACACCGATAAAGATATTTGCGAGAAAGCGACAGTAAGGAGGAACAACATTGTCTAAAGTAGCAGTATTAGGTGCTGGGAGCTGGGGAACGGCATTAAGTATGGTGCTGGCCGATAACGGACACGATGTCAGGTTGTGGACACATCGCAGAGAACAGGCTGAAACGATCAACAAAACACATAAAAATGAAAAATATCTGGATACAGATATCCCTGAGCAGATTAAGGCATTTAATACACTGGATAAAGCAATTGAAGATGTTTCTGCCATTATTATCGTTGTACCAACAAAGGCAATCCGTGAAGTTTGTTCAGAATTGGACAAAACACTGAAAAACCCTCCAACCATTATTCACGCAACGAAAGGGATTGAACCGGAGTCACTGAAACGGGTATCCCAAATGATTGGTGAGGAAATGGGCGATTATGATGATAAGGACGTTGTCGTGCTTTCGGGACCAAGTCATGCAGAAGAGGTCGGCAAACGGCAGCCGACGACGGTGACAGTTTCATCGGAAAACAGCCGGAATGCAGCATTTGCCCAGGATCTGTTCATTAATGAATCATTCTGTGTTTACACAAGTAATGATATGGTTGGCATTGAATTGGGCGGTGCCTTAAAAAATATTATTGCACTAGGAGCAGGCATTTCCGACGGGTTAGGTTACGGTGACAATGCAAAAGCAGCCCTGATTACTAGAGGACTGGCTGAAATAACCCGACTGGGAGCCTCGCTCGGCGCCAGCCCATTAACATTTCTGGGCTTGACAGGTGTCGGTGATCTGATTGTCACATGTACAAGCCCCCATAGCCGGAATTGGCGTGCAGGCAACCTGTTGGGCAAAGGACAAAAACTGGATCAGGTCCTGCAACAAATGGGGATGGTTGTAGAAGGGGTCCGAACTACTAAAGCAGCTTACCAGTTTGCCCGGGAACAGCAGATTGAGATGCCGATTACGGAAGGACTGTATCAGATTCTTTTTGATGATAAAAAACCCAAAGTGGTTGTCGAGCAGTTAATGAACCGGAATAAACGGGATGAAATGGAAGATATTGCTTCATTCCTGCGTGCAAATTACGCGGAATGACACTTAATCGCCGCTTTGCATATACTATGTTGAAATGAATATGCAAGGAGGCGAGCATGTGAGTAACTTCCAAGACAATCTGTTTGATAAAGTTCAGCAGAATTCAGATATCAGCCCAAATGAAGTTTATAAAGTGGCAAATTCTGTAAAAAATGCCGATTTTTCGGATGAAAAGACAGTCAGAGCTCTTGTACAGCGATTGGCAAAAATGGCAAACAAACCAATATCCAAAGCCAAAGAAGACAAGATTGTTGAATCAATAACCAAAAATAACATGCCGATGGATATGCAGACATTGAATAAAATGTTTAAAAAATAGGGCTAACTGGGCAAATGAGGATACACTGGTCAGTATGCTCGCATAAAATAAATCGCACAAGCATTCATGGATAGAGTTGCTGTGGGTATTATTTAGTCAAACCGGGATGAAGTCAGCCCCCTTCATCCCGGACTTTTTTTCGTGCTCGTCCACTTTTCATATGTTATAATACGATTTGCATGTTGAAACAGGAGTGAATGAAATGTCAGAAAGTATGCTGAATATGTGGATCTCATTCGTGGGAATGGGTTTGCTGCTCTTGGCAATGGGACTCATATTGCTGAGCAGGTATAAATTAAAAGGTATATTCTCAGGAATTGTGTCACTAATGGCGTATTTATCATTGCTATTTGGTACAATCATTATTTTATATATCGTGTTTACGGGTCCCACAGCATAGGAGGGTCAAGGTCATGAACAATACATATATCCGGCTTTTCTCGCCAATACTGATCATATTTCTCTTGACCGGCTGTCTTTATCCGGAAAGTGAATTATCAAAAAACAAAGAGCCAAACAATTCCCAGTTGGAAAAAGTACAATCAGCAGTTGACCAATACCACGAACAGACAGATGGGTTATTACCGATTAAAACAAAGGACAGCGATACACCTATTTTTCAAAAATATTTGATTGACTTCCAAGCGTTAAAAGAACAAAACATTATGACTGAAATCCCTGGAACTGCCTATGAAAATGGCGGCATTTATCAATATACTATTATGACGCCGGAAGATGATCCACGCGTAAAACTGATCGATTTACGGATTTCCGATGCTATCAGGGAAGTAGCTGTGAAACTTAATGTCTATCGCAACGAACATATTTATCCCCCATTCGGCAAAGAAATTGCTGAAGGTATTTTTCAAATTGATCATGAAAAGCTGGGACTTGATTCCCAGCCGTATGTTGTAAGTCCGTATTCGCAGGAAAACCTTCCAATCGTAATGGATACGGAAGGCAATCTTTATGTTGATTACCGGATTGATTTAAACAGAGCGCTTGACGAATATGAACATGATTTTGCAGAAGGGGATGACATACGCTATCTGTTAGCTGAAAATACACCATTCGTGCCGGCCTATTCGCTTCCTTATACGATTCGGGACGGGGAACCTGTTTTCCAATTATCATCCAGTTAAAATAATTAATCATAATAAATCCCTTGCGACATATATTGTGTTGCAAGGGATTTATAGCTTTGAATATTATTTTATATCCTTTTTGCCTCTTTTAGGAATAATTGAGTCATAATTTGATAGGACAACATCATAGACTTGTAATGTCAATCATTCGCATGTTGTTTTTGATTTTTGAAAAGGAGATCGGGAGGGGATCGTTTGGAGAGAGTTGATATTTTCAATGATATTTCGAAACGGACGAATGGAGATATTTATCTGGGTATTGTAGGCGCTGTCCGGACAGGAAAATCAACGTTTATTAAACATTTTATGGAACTGGGGATTCTGCCGAATATTGGGGATGAGAGCGAACGCGGCAGAGCACAGGATGAATTACCGCAAAGTGCTGCAGGTAAGACCATCATGACAACAGAGCCTAAATTCATTCCTAATCAGGCTGTATCAGTACACGTTGATGAAGGACTTGACGTCAACGTCCGTCTGGTGGATTGTGTTGGATATGCCGTTGAAAGCGCCAAAGGGTTTGAGGATGAAAATGGTCCAAGGATGATTAACACGCCTTGGTATGAAGATCCGATACCGTTTCATGATGCAGCTGAAATCGGGACACGAAAAGTTATCCAGGAACATTCCACAATCGGTGTTATCGTAACAACCGATGGAACGTTTGGAGAGATCGCACGGACTGATTATGAGGAACCAGAGGAAAAAATTGTCGAAGAAATGAAAGAAGTTGGCAAACCTTTTATTATGGTTATCAATTCTGCAAGGCCAACCAGCCATGAAACTGAATTATTGCGCCAGGAACTCATGGAAAAATATGATATTCCTGTGCTGGCAATGAATGTGGAAACAATGACTGAACATGATGTTTATAATGTCATGCGTGAAGCGTTATATGAATTTCCGGTTCTGGAAGTTAATGTTAACCTGCCGAGCTGGGTAATGGTTCTGAATGAGGACCATTGGCTGCAGCGAAATTATCAGGATGCCATTCAGTCTACTGTAAAAAATATTAGACGTCTCCGCGATGTCGACCATATCGTGGGTGATTTTGCTGATTATGACTATATTGACAGAGCAAATATTGCCGGTATGGAAATGGGGGATGGCATAGCCGAAATTGATTTGCATGCCCCGGATTATTTATATGATGAAGTGTTGAAAGAGATTGTCGGGGAAGAGATCCGCGGGAAAGATCATTTGCTGGAGCTGATGCAGGATTTTGCCCATGCCAAGCGCGAGTATGATCAGGTGGCTGGTGCTCTGCAGATGGTTAAACAGACCGGTTATGGCATAGCCGCGCCGACATTGGAAGATATGAAGTTGGACGAACCGGAAATCATTCGCCAGGGGTCCAGATTCGGTGTCAGACTGAAAGCTATTGCACCTTCCATCCACATGGTACAAGTGGAAGTTGAATCCGAGTTTGCTCCAATTATCGGAACCGAGAAACAAAGCGAGGAATTAGTCCGGTATCTGATGCAAGATTTCGAGGAGGATCCACTATCGATCTGGGAATCAGATATTTTCGGCAGGTCGCTGAGTTCGATTGTCAGGGAAGGTATTCAAGCAAAGATTTCATTAATGCCGGAAAATGCAAGGTATAAATTAAAGGATACACTGGAGCGGATCATTAACGAAGGTTCCGGAGGGTTAATAGCCATTATTTTATAGCAGCTATCAATAGTTGCTATTTTTTTGCGTTAAAATAAAACTTTTTTCTTTTATAGGCAGGAGTTTAGGTATTGATATCGTATATTATAAACAAAGGCCGCCATAAAACAGTTCATCCAGCACTTAACTGGCAGGCTGACAATAAACACGATGATCTCGAAAATACATTTTCGCTTCGTGTAATGTATCGCTGCGAAATATTCCTTGTTCTGTCACATTATCGACATCAGCACGTGTGCATCGTAAATGCCCGATTTGCTCGGACATTTACGATGCAGCTCATATTGGTGCTGCAACAGGAACCCGAAGTTTCAGCTTTTGTTCTTTTCCATCAGTGGGGGATTAAAAACCCCACTGATAGAAGGGTCGCTTTATTTTCGAATTATTTTGTAATCACCACCTAAATATTGGAAAATGTAGCCAAAAGTGAAATAAAACCCGATAAATTAGGCATTTATTGTTGAATTTTGTACCAATCTCGGTTAACATAAGCCATGTCATCAATGATTTTGATGGCATTAAGTATAAAATAGGACAAATCGGGAACAAATGGTGATATGTTTACAGTTTGTTCCAATGTCAATGCAGACATTTTGGGAGGAGGTGAATGTCATGAATAAAACAGACTTGGTCAATGCTGTTGCTGAAAAAAGCGACCTTTCCAAAAAAGATGCGACAAAAGCTGTAGATGCAGTTTTCGAATCTGTACAGGATTCCCTTAAAAAAGGTGAAAAAGTACAACTGATTGGATTTGGGAACTTTGAAGTACGTGAACGTTCTGAACGTAAGGGACGTAACCCGCAAACAGGGGAAGAAATTAAAATTCCTGCAAGTAAAGTTCCTGCATTCAAACCAGGAAAAGCCCTTAAAGAAAGTGTTAAATAAAATTTTCTTACATAGGGCTGGTTTAAAAGGGCACGTGATCTGCGTGCTCTTTTTTCACTTTGGACACATCTAACCTTGACCATAACAAGTTATTCGTTAAGGTATTCGAATGGCAATAAATAGAATGATGCAGAGGTGTTTGCTATGGAACATAATGATTTTTTTTGTCATTAAAGCTTTGGAGGACGGTGTAAATGTTATTGGGTTAACAAGGGGCTCAGATACACGATTCCATCATTCAGAAAAACTGGATGAAAATGAAGTGATGATTGCACAATTTACCGAACATACCTCTGCTGTAAAAATCAGGGGTAAAGCTGTTATCCAGACCAGTCACGGCGAAATCAACAATAATTAGATAACGGTATCTCTGTTTAGTTCCTGCGCCTGCTTATTTATCCCGCATATAAAGGTCAGTAAGCCGCCAAAAAACGGCGGCTGACTGACCCTAAATGCCCGATTCGGTTCAACTAACATTCAGCGGGAAAAACGTCCCGCTGAATGAAGTTTCACTTTATCCCGCATATAAAGGTCAGTAAGCCGCCGATTTGGGCCTGCACGATCACAAAAAGGAGCTGCAGCAGGACGCCCGGGTTCCTTGTTCCTCTTCTTCAGTGGTGAACACTGTTCCACTGAAGAAAGTTTCAATTTATAGTTATGGAAGAACGTCATAATATGCTATAATGACAGTACGATTTCTGAAATGGATGAAAGGTTACAGGTGGTTGGTTTGCAGACTTCCAGTGTGGAAATAAATAGACTTAAAGCATTGATCAAAGATAAAATGCAACATACCTATATCGAACAGCACGTACAGACACCGAATTTGAATGAGGATAAATTATATGTCCTGACTTTAATTTTAAATAATACTGCTTTACCTGAATATAAAAAAGAACGTTATATCGGTACGGCAATGCTTGTTCAGACGGCCTTGGACACACATGACCTGGTACCGAATTCAGATAATTGCACGTCAGCCGGTAACGATGAAAAATCAAAGCAGTTAGCCGTACTTGCAGGTGATTACTATAGCGGATTATATTATTTTCTTTTATCGGAAATAGAAGACGTCAGAATGATTCAAGTTCTGGCAAATGCCATAACAGAAATCAATGAACATAAAATGCAATTATATTATAAAAATATCGATTCATTTGCAACGTTTATTCATATTTTTAAAAAGCTGGAAACACTCCTGATTACCCGGGTTGCAGAATTCGTGGGGGAAACAGACATCAGCAGTATTGCGGCGGAATGGCTAATTGTGAAGAAATTAATAAATGCAAGAAACACCACGGACCATCCCGCCATTGATATGGCTTTTGGCCACTGGTCTGAACAAATCCCTGGCAACAGCGACAAGGAAGTTTTGCACGCGATTGAAGTATTCATCCATAAAGAAACATCACTGATGGAAGATCGTCTGGCACACTTTCCAGCATATCTTTCAGCAATCAAGTCCTGTATGATAGATGCGTTAAGAGCATCTGCATCAAGTAACAGTTCAATGGCGGAAGAAGGGTAATATATGCAACAGACAAAAGAAGAACGGGTTCACCGAGTTTTTGAAAAAATATATGGCCAATACGACTCTATGAATTCCATTATTTCTTTCAAGCGTCATAAAGTATGGCGGAAAGATGTCATGAAGCGTATGAATGTTACGAAAGGTACAAAAGCGCTTGATGTATGCTGTGGTACCGGCGATTGGGCCTTTTCCCTTGCTGAAGCCGCCGGCAGTAACGGACAAGTTATCGGACTGGACTTCAGTCACAATATGCTATCCGTTGCCAAGGAAAAAAATAAATCACTAAAATATGATCAGCTGTCTTTTATCCAGGGGAATGCGATGGAACTTCCTTTTGATGATGATTCATTTGATTATGTTACGATTGGGTTTGGATTGCGCAATGTTCCGGACTATATGACAGTTTTGAAAGAAATGTATCGAGTGCTGAAGCCAGGGGGAAAAGCGGTATGCCTTGAAACGTCACAGCCAACGCTGATTGGTTTCCGGCAGGGATACTATCTCTATTTCCGTTTTATCATGCCTTTGTTAGGGAAATTGCTCGCCAAAAGCTATCAAGAATATGCCTGGCTGTACGAGTCAGCAAAGAATTTTCCGGATAAACAAAAGCTTAAGCAGATGTTTTATTCCGCGGGTTTTTCACAAGTCAGTGTAAAACAATATACAGGCGGTGTTGCCGCAATGCATATGGGTATAAAGTGAAACGTCATTCAGCGGGACGCTTTCCCGCTGAATGTTAGTTGAACCGAATCGGGCATTTAGGGTCAGTCAGCCGCTGTATTTTGGCGGGTTACTGACCATTACATGCGGGGGAAAGTGAAACGTCATTCAGCGGGTGCTTTTTCCCCCGCTGAATAAGGAGAACAAAGGCTAAGTTCTCAGGCGTCCTGTTGCAACGCCTTTGTGACCTGCCTCCTGCAGGCCCGAACAGAATCGGACATTTACTGGCAGTTGCCCCCTCTATTTACTCTTCCGGGTCATCTTATAATAGGAAAATGGGGCTTACTGCCAGTGAGATGCGGGACAAAAGAAGAAATTTAAAGGTGACGTGCATGAAATTAACGAAAACATATGGGTATCTAAAAAGAGAACTTGATTTAATTGAACATGCTTTAACCGAGGCAATTCAGTCTGATCATGATGTTTTACGTGAATCTTCCACAAAATTGCTGCAGGCAGGGGGAAAGCGAATCCGCCCTGTTTTTGTCTTGTTATGCGGACAGCTTGGCCATTATGATTTCGAACGGGTGAAAACCGTTGCAGTTTCACTTGAACTGATACATATGGCATCACTGGTGCACGATGATGTGATCGATGATGCCCCTCTACGGCGCGGCAAGCCGACGATCAAGCAGTTATATGGCAATCGTGTTGCGATGTATACCGGTGATTTTATTTTAGCACGGGCGCTCGAGAACATTACAAATCTTTCCGACCCTGCAGCCCATCGCGTTCTTTCCAATACAATGGTACAGCTTTCTTCAGGTGAAATTGAACAGATCAGGGACAAGTACAATTGGGAGCAGAATTTGCGTGATTATTTCCGCAGAATTAAGCGAAAAACCGCTTTACTTATCGCGACGAGCTGTAAATTGGGCGCGATTGCTGCAGATGCTCCGGCAGAATACGCAAAAAAACTGTTCCGATACGGCTACTATATTGGCATGTCCTATCAGATCATCGATGATATTCTTGATTTCACGGCTACAGAGACGGAATTGGGCAAGCCTGCGGGCAATGACCTTCTACAGGGAAATGTCACACTGCCGGTATTATTTGCTATGGAGGATAAAACTTTTAACAAGCTATTAAACGATACATTTTCTGTTCCGGATGACGCTACCGCCATTGATATGAAACCTTTAGTTGCCAAACTGAAAGAAACGGATGCAATCCCGAAATCTTACCGGGTCAGTGATCAATACTTGCAAAAAGCACTAAACGAACTGGAGGTTATACCGGATCATAAGGCAAAACGCACGCTCCAAAGCATTGCAAACTATATTGGAAAAAGGCGCTCATAGATTCGTTGTTATTTTGATCAAAATTTGTTAAACTTTTGAAGGCTGATAATACAAATACATACAAAAGAGGTGCAGAATATGGAACAAACATTTTTAATGGTAAAGCCGGATGGTGTCCAACGTAATTTAACAGGTGAAATTGTAAATCGATTCGAACGCAAAGGTTTCAAACTGGTTGGTGCCAAATTAATGCAAATATCCGATGAATTAGCTAAAACGCATTATGGTGAACACAAGGACAAGCCATTTTTCGGAGAACTGGTTGAATTCATTACGTCCGGTCCTGTTTTCGCCATGGTTTGGGAAGGCGAAAACGTAATTGCAACCGCCCGTGACATGATGGGAAAAACAAACCCGCTTGAAGCTGCCCCTGGTACGATCCGCGGAGATTTTGGCATGACTGTGGGCAAAAATGTCATTCATGGTTCTGACTCACCTGAAAGTGCAGAAAAAGAAATTAACCTGTTTTTTAATAACGATGAAATGCTGACCTACTCTAAACAAGACAGTGAATGGATTTATTAAAAACATAAAAATTAAATGATTCACAAAAATTTAATACTGTTTTTCGAAAAACTTAGGAACCTCCGTTTTCAGACGGAGGTTTTCAATGCACAAGACGATTATCAATAAGATGGGTATGAGTGAGGCGTTAATTAAAATGACGGATGATTATATAGCGTTTGTCTCGGATGTCAAAAACAAGCTGGGAATTGATCTGGCTTCATATAAAGAAGCTCAGATGAAACGGCGGCTCACATCATTGCGCAACAAAAATGGCTATTCAAGCTTTCGCCATTATTTGTCTGCCATAAACGAGGATAAATCGCTCAAGGCGGAATTTTTGGATCGTATAACCATTAACGTTTCCAGCTTTTACAGAAATCCGGAGAGATGGGAAGTATTGAAAACACTTGTGCTCCCGCAATTAATGAAAAACAATCGGAAGTTATTTATCTGGAGTGCCGCCTGTTCTTCAGGTGAAGAGCCGTACAGCATTGCCATTATGCTGGAGGAACACTATCCGGATGCTGATTTTCACATTCTGGCAACCGATATCGACAATCACGTCCTTGAAAAAGCCGAATCCGGCATCTATCCGGAAGCATCGTTGAAATTACTGCCGGCTCAACTCCGTCAAAAGTATTTTAAACAAGTACAAAAATACTATCACATAAATGACACAATTAAACGGCATGTACAATTCAAAAAACACGATTTATTAACTGATAACTATCCAGGTAAGTTTGATTTAATTATATGCCGGAATGTTTTAATCTATTTTACCGATAAAGCAAAATCAGCTGTTTATGACAAAATATCTCGCTCTTTGAAGTCACAGGGGATATTATTTGTGGGGAGTACAGAGCAAATATTCAACCCTGAACAATACCGGTTAACCCTGATCGACACATTTTTTTATCAAAAGAATAAGGATTAGCGATACGTTTGTTGTTACAGCAAACGTATTTTTTGATGCATTCAAGGTTTCCTGAATTTTTAAGAAACATAGATATGCAGGAAGTTTGGGTTTGGACACACACATATACTTTAGCCCTGAGTTTTGAAATTTCTTAAAATGTAACAAAAAAACAGCAATTTATGATATAGTAATACAAATAATTGAAGAATCATTTTTTTGAAGGAGGATATTCCATGCGTTATTTGACAGCAGGAGAATCACACGGTAAGCAATTAACAACGATTATTGAAGGCGTTCCATCCAACATGCCGCTGCTTCAGGATGATATTAATCAGTCATTGCGCCGAAGACAAAAAGGCCATGGCAGGGGCAAACGAATGCAGATTGAAAAGGATTTGGCCGAAATCACCGGTGGGGTTCGACATGGCTATACGTTGGGGTCACCTATTTCACTTGTTATACATAACGATGATTTTAAACACTGGGTGGATATAATGGGTGAGAATCCGATTGAAGAAGGAGCGGACAGGAAATTAAGACGAATTGTCTCTCGTCCCAGACCGGGTCACGCTGATCTGAATGGTGCATTAAAATACGGTCATCGTGATATGCGCAACGTACTGGAACGATCTTCCGCAAGAGAAACGGCTGCACGTGTTGCTGCCGGGGCTGTAGCGAAAACGCTGCTGAGACAGCTGGGAATTGAAGTAGCCGGTTATGTCAAGGAAATAGGCGGTATAGTTGCTCAAGATCAACCTGCTTTCACCATTAAAGAACGCCAGCAAGTATCTGAGGCATCCCCGGTTCGTACATTGGATAAACGTGTCGAACAGGTCATGATGGATGCGATTGATCAGGCGAAAAAAGACGGTGATTCGATTGGCGGCGTTGCCGAGGTTTATATTGAAGGGGTACCCGCCGGTATCGGATCATATGTTCAGTATGACCGGAAACTGGACAGCAGGATAGCCGGCAGTGTTGTCAGTATCAATGCCTTTAAGGGTGTCGAATTCGGTCTCGGATTTGAAGCAGCCCGGAAAAACGGAAGTGAGGTGCACGATGAAATAGCCTGGAATGAACAAGACGGCTACTACCGGAAAACAAATCGTCTCGGCGGATTCGAAGGCGGGATGACAACCGGTATGCCGATTGTTGTTAAAGGTGTCATGAAGCCGATTCCGACACTTTATAAGCCTTTGAAAAGTGTCGATATTGAATCAAAAGAACCGTTCAGCGCAAGTATTGAGCGTTCGGATTCCTGCGCGGTGCCCGCTGCATCGGTTGTCATGGAACACGTTGTTGCATTTGAAGTGGCAAAAGCCATCACCGAACAATTTTCGAGTGATCAATTTCCAAAGCTTAAACAAGCAATCGATGATTACCGTGAAGAAATCAGGTGTTTCTGATGTATCAAACGACCGTCAAAGCACAGAACCATTCCTATCCGGTATATATCGGTGAAAATCTTCGTCACCGGACAGGTGAATATCTATCAAAATCCTATTCATCTATATTGATCATTACGGACGAGACCGTAGCTCCTTATTACTTACAGGATGTTGAAAAAAGCCTGTCACAGGAAACTGTTTTTACCCATGTGATTCCGGCAGGGGAACAGGCCAAAAGCATTGATACCTTTTATCAGCTGCATACGAAAGCCATTGAATTTGGACTTGACAGACAGTCGCTCATTATCGCCCTTGGCGGCGGTGTCGTGGGAGATGTTGCCGGATTTGCTGCTGCAACGTTTATGCGTGGGATTGATTTCATCCAAATGCCGACAACAATTCTTGCACACGACAGCAGTGTAGGCGGAAAAGTCGCAATCAATCATGAACACGGGAAAAACCTGATCGGGAATTTTTATGCCCCTGTGGCGGTTATCTATGATGTTCAAACACTTCATACATTATCTGATAACGAAATCAGATCTGGATACGCAGAGTTATTGAAAGAAGCACTGCTTGCCGACCGGAAGTTGTATCAGTCATTAATCATGAACCAGCTTTCGTCGCTAACCAGCCAAGAACTTGCTGACAAATTAGTCAGAGGGATCAATATCAAAGCTGGGATTGTGGAGATTGATGAACGTGAATCAGGCATTCGTAAATGTCTTAATCTTGGACACACGTTAGGTCATGCTCTGGAATCCATACTCGGTTATGGTTATCGCACACACGGCGAATTAGTGGCGATCGGCTTATTGTTTGCTTTCAGGGTAAGTGAAAAAACATTTTCTATGGAATTGCCGTATGAACAACTATACACCTGGCTCAAAAGCAATGGGTACCCACTAAATCTTCCATATATTGAACCTGAGCAGATTCTGACAAAAATGAAGAAAGATAAAAAAACATTGCGGTCGACGATTCAAATGGTCCTTTTGGAGGATGTCGCCAAGCCATCTTTAAAGGAAATAAGTGATATCCTTTTACTGGATTATTTAGATGATTTCCTGGAAGAACTAGCACAAAGAAATCAATGAATGAGGGGGCTACGGAATGAAAAGCAAACATATATTAAACAAAATGACACCATATCAGCCCGGGAAACAAATAGAGGAAGTCAAAAGAGAGTATGGACTGGATAGGATTGTCGAACTGGCATCAAATGAAAATCCGTTTGGTTATTCCGGCAAAGTGGCTGATTATCTTTCCAGCCATAAACCAGCACTTAACATATATCCGGATGGCTATACGACTGAGTTAAGGCGTGCACTTGCCAATAAACTGGGTGTTTCGGAAAACCAGTTGATTTTCGGAAATGGAACTGACGAGATTGTCCAAATGATTGGACGCGCCTATTTATATCCGGGTGCCAATACAGTCATGGCAATGCCGACATTTCCACAGTATAAACACAATGCATTGGTGGAAGGTGCTGAAGTGAAAGAAGTGCCTACCATTAACGGTTATCATGACCTCGATGGGATGCTGGCGGCCATTGACGATAAAACAAATGTTATTTGGCTGTGTTCACCGAATAATCCAACGGGCTGCCTGATTCCGCGGGATGATTTATATAGGTTTATGGAAAAATGCCCGTCGGATGTCCTGGTTGTTTTGGATGAAGCGTATTTTGAATATGCTGATAAAAAGCTCCAGCCGGAAATATTAAGCTATTTGGAGCAATACAAAAACTTAGTGGTGTTGCGAACGTTTTCCAAAGCATATGGGCTGGCAGGGCTAAGAATTGGCTATGGTATTACAAATCCCGAACTTATACCGGGACTGGATGTTGTCAGAGGTCCATTCAATACATCATCCTTTGCCCAACAAGCAGCATTAGTGGCTTTGGAAGATGATGAATTTATAGAAGATACAGTCTCCCGGAATAACGCAATCAAAAAATCATTCGGGCAATTTCTGGATTCTATCGGCTGGCATTACTTTGATTCGCAAACAAACTTTATGCTTGTTTCAACGCCAATCAGCGGTGACAGGGTGTTCCAATATTTGCAGGAAAATGGCTTTATCGTCCGTCCCGGTGAAGGACTTGGTGTCTCAAAAACTATCCGGGTAACAATCGGCAATGAAACGGATATGCAGGATTTACAGGAAGTGTTATACCAGCTGCACACGAAAATAAACGAGGGATCGCTGACGTGAAAAAAACAGTTGTCATTATCGGACTTGGCTTGATTGGCGGTTCTTTGGCTAAAAGCCTTCATGAATCCAAAGACTGTTATATTATCGGCTGTGACATGAATCAAAAAACACTTGAATTCGCATTAATGAATGAAATAATTGACGAATCCAGCCCAAATGTAGCAGAAGCCGCTCAAAAAGCAGATATTATCATCCTGGGAACACCGATTACCGAAACGATTGAATATCTGAATCAGCTTGAAAAAATCAGTTTTGAGCAGGATGTGATCGTGACAGATGTGTCTTCAGTCAAAAAGCCAGTCGTCGACACTGCAAACACATTGACCAATCAGCATATCCAGTTCATCGGCGGCCACCCGATGGCAGGTTCGCATAAACGAGGGATTACAGCGGCCAAAGGGCACTTGTTTGAAAACGCCATTTATGTGCTGTCTCCTGCCTCAAATTGCTCGATATCAGCCATTGACACCCTGGAAAAGTTGCTCCAGAGTACAAAAAGCCACATTATCCAGTTAAAGGCAGAAGCACATGATGAAATGACAGGTGTTATTTCACATTTTCCCCATCTGATTGCTTCTGCACTGGTTCAGCAGGCGAAAAAGTGGGGGGATACACATGAGTACATTCCGAAGCTTGCTGCTGGCGGTTTTCGCGATGTAACGAGAATCGCATCGAGTAACCCGGAACTGTGGCAAGATATTTTTTATCACAACAAATCGAAAATGGTGCGGCTGATTGAGGATTGGACCAATGAAATGACGTCCTTAAAAGAGCTGCTCCAGAATGACAGCAAGGCAGATCTGATAGCCTACCTTAAGCAGGCAAAGGATTACCGGGACGGGCTGGGTTCCAAGGAAAAAGGTGCCATTCCGGCTTTTTATGACCTATATGTCGACATTCGTGACCAGACAGGTGCCATTGCTTCTGTTGCCAACCTGCTGGCCGAAGAAGAAATCAGTATCACCAACATAAGAATACTCGAGATACGGGAAGGCATGACAGGTGTTTTGCGACTAAGTGTTTCGACAAAAGATGAACAGCTGAAAAGCTACCAGATTTTACAGCGCCATGGCTATGAATTAATGCTTGAGGAATAATGAAACAGAGGGGAAGGGAAGTGACACAGATGAAAGAGGTTACATTAAGCCCTGTTTCATCACCGCTGACCGGGAAGCTGCAAGTGCCGGGGGATAAATCGATATCCCATCGGGCGGTGATATTGGGTTCTCTTGCAGAAGGGAAAACGACCGTCGGAAACTTTTTAACCGGTGAGGATTGCATGCGGACCGTGGACGCATTCAGACATCTCGGCGTATCCATTGAGCAAGATGGCAATTCACTTGCCATCGACAGCCAAGGTCCCGGCCATTTTACCGAATCTGAATCGCCCCTTTATTTCGGCAATTCAGGCACCACTGCCAGGCTGATGCTTGGCATACTGGCAGGTTTGCCATTTTTCACTTCCGTATATGGTGATACTTCCTTAGCTGCACGCCCTATGGATCGGGTGGTTTCGCCACTGGGAAAAATGGGTGCCTGGTTTGATGGACGAAAAGATGGCTCCAACTTCCCGATGGCGATCAGAGGCGGTCATCTTCAAGGTATCCGCTATACACTGCCGATTAAAAGTGCGCAAGTGAAATCAGCCGTGCTTCTGGCTGGGTTATTTGCAGAAGGTGTTACAGAGGTGATGGAAGAGACGGCTTCCAGAAATCATACTGAAAAAATGCTGCAGGCATTCGGGGCAGATATCACGGAAACGAATCACCATATTCGAATAACAAACCAAAAACCTTTAAAGGCTGCCGATGTTTATGTACCGGGTGATGTTTCTTCAGCGGCATTTTTCATGACAGCTGCAGCGATTGTCCCAGGCAGCAGATTGACATTGACAAATGTTGGGCTTAATCACAGCCGAACGGGAATCATTGACGTATTACAGGAAATGGGAGCATTGATAGAGATTTTAAATGAACAAACGACCGGTGGTGAGAAATTTGGTGATGTTACCATTACCTATCAAAAACTTAAAGGGATTGTCATAGAAGGTGACATCATTCCGAGGTTAATCGATGAGCTGCCGGTAATCGCTCTAGCCGCCACCCAAGCAGAAGGTGAAACGATTATTCGTGATGCAAGAGAACTCCGGTTCAAGGAAACAGACCGCATCAAAGCCGTGACGGATGGGTTAACCAGGCTCGGTGCGGATATCAAACCAACAGAAGACGGTATGGTCATTAAAGGTACTTCTGGGCTGACCGGGGGAAAGGTGGCCGCATATGACGACCACCGGATTGCCATGATGCTTGCCATTGCATCTTTAATCACGGAACAAAATGTCATCATAGATGATGTGTCATCAATTGCGATATCCTATCCTGACTTTTTTGAGCATTTAAACATGTTAACAAGAAAATGAACGAAAAGGAATCTGTCACGTTACAGGTTCCTTCCTGTTATGTTTAAGTTAAACCTTTGAAGTTTTTGGGACGACATATCGAGCTGCATTTCCGCTTTTGTCCTTGAATAAGTGAACTGTTTTCGATATGATAAAAAAATCAGAAGATATGCACGAACGAATGAAAGGATGTTCTTCATGGACAGCACGATTATGGAAGCCGTTCATCTGATGGAGGCAAAGCAGTCGGACAAGGCGATTTCAATGCTTGAAGATTATTTGCCAAAAGCAGATGATGAAGAAAAATTTACGATTGCAGAATTATATATTCAATGGGGATTCCTAACTGAAGCATCTGATATTTTACGGGAATTGATGCACCAATTTCCAAATGAAAGTGAAATAAAGGTCATGCTGGCAGATGTTTATATTGAACAGGATAATGATGAAGAAGCCATTAACTTATTGAATGATATTGAAGAAGATGACCCGGCTTATGTACAAACGCTCATGCAATTAGCGGATTTATATCAAGCTCAGGGTTTAGTCGAAGTAGCCGAGCAAAAATTATTAACGGCCAAACATTATGAACCGAATGAACCGATTATTGATTTTGCGCTTGGCGAATTGCTTTTTTCAAACGGGGACTACCGGCAAGCCATCACGTATTATGAAAAAGTACGCCCTGTTGCAAAAGAAGTTGCCAACATTTCGATTAATGACCGGCTGGCAGAGGCATACGCGGCTTCCGGAGAATATGAAATCGCTCTGGAGACTTACCAGGATATTGACAGCGAGGATCCGGATACTTTGTTTAAATATGGGTTCACTGCCCTGCATGCAGGACGCAGTGATATCGCCATCCAGGCATGGAAACATGTGATTGAACAGGATATGTATTACCATACAGCCTATTACGAATTGGCAAAAGCCTACGAGGGTGAAGAGATGGTCAATGAGGCGTATGAAACAGCCAAACAAGGTATTCAAGTCGATGAATTCAATAAAGAACTTTACTTCCTTGCAGGTTCAATGGCACACCAGTTAAATAAAGATGATGAAAGTGAAAAATGGGTGCGGGAAGCCATCACACTCGATCCCGACTACAAAGAAGCGATTTTATTTTTAATTGAGTTATTTAAACAACAGGGAAACGAGGATGGTATTGTTGATCTGATTCACGATATCAAAAAGATGGGAGCAAGCGATCCTCTCTATGAATGGGAGCTTGCCCGTGCGTATAACGAATTGGAATCATATAACAATGCATTAAAGCATTACCAGGAAGCATATAATAGCCTAAACCAGGATAGTGATTTCCTGAAAGAATACGGTTATTTCCTGACAGAGGAGGGAAGGATCCATAACGCCATCCAAATATTCGAAGCGTATTTGCAGCAGCAGCCGCTGGACCCTGAAATCGAGGAATTTGTAGAACGATTAAAGCAGACTGGTGAAATGTAGTCCACATGAACGTTATAAAAGAGGAGGTTCGTTTTTTAAATGCAAACTCCTGTATCTGTAAAGGACAAAAAAAGTTTTATTCAATGGTTTTTGAACCACTATCAATTAAAAAAACGGGAAAGTGTGTGGATACTTAATTATATTGTCAACCATCAAAAGCTGCTATCAAATATCCATTTTGTGCGTGAGGCCAAATTTTGCCCGCGGGGATTAATCATGACCAGCAACTGTTCGGATGAAGTACCGTTCCGTTTTTATAAAAAACAGCTGGTCACAACCGATGCCGAAAAAACGTTTCATGACATTCGCATGAATCAGCATGAACCATTATACATTCAATTGAATTTTAATAAATCGTATCAAAATATTTATTATGCAGCGGTACTTGTTGAGAATCCATTCATTCCTGATGAGTACTTCATAACAGAGAAGGATCAAAAAATGGCAAAACAATTATTGGATAAGACCATTATTGACTCACGACGGAAATGGCTGCGTGAAAAAATAGATAATGCTTTGGATGAACGTGACCGGCAGACTTTCATACAGTTATCCAAACAGCTGTATAAGCTGGAACGTGACATGACATATCAACCTTATTGACATAGGCAATAGGTTGATTTTTTTTGTGCCACTAAGATAACATGTAATTTATATGGATATTGAAGAATAGACAGGAAGGCAGGTAGTATACTATGAAATGGACAAGACAGGATCTGGACCAATATGTTCAGGCAAAAGAATATGTTGACACAGTTATTGTACCTTTAATCCCCTTTCATATATCGGATGATGCCGGTCTTGGAAAAGATGCGCTTCAGCGTGAGGTCATGTCTCTATTCACCCGTGAACTGGAAAGGGAATTAAGCGGTCGGATTCTATTGTTCCCTGATTATCATTATTTAAAATCAGCCGGTAAGGAAGCGGAAGCTGAAAGAATTAACGCATGGATTGAAGATATTCGGTATCAACCATTCCACCATATCTTTTTCATAACGGCCGATTCCGGGTGGAAAAAACTTGAACAAGACATGCAGGGAACATTGATTTGGCTTCCGGCAATCGTGACAGAATCTACAAAAGCCAGGGAACGGCAGTCGGTTATCCACAGTCAAGTACAGCAAGTCACTGAGCTTATCCGTTCATATTGGAAAGATAACAAATAACGTATTATTTTTTCGGTTTCAGACAAAATATTTGGTATACTTTCTTAAAATGACTAAATAATGACAACTGATGAAAGCGCAGATGGATTTATATTGACCCGTTTAACAGATTGCGCTATCATGGTATTGTCCTAGTAATCTGATTTAATAAACTTGTCCGTGAAAAATGTATAGAGGGGGGAAAATCATGAGTGATGACAAACAACCAGTATCCCGTCGACAATTTTTGAATTACACACTTACAGGTGTAGGAGGCTTTATGGCAGCCGGATTGATGGTTTCGCCATTAAGGATGGCAATTGATCCCGTCCTTCAGAAAGGGTCATCTGAAGGTGATTTTACCAATGTTAAGCTGGCTGAAGAAGATATTACAACAGAGCCTCAGCGTATAGACTGGGAAGTTGAACAAGTTGATGGCTGGTATGAATCCACTGTCAGCCAAACAGCATGGGTTTATAAAGATGACAATGGTGAGGTAGTTGCACTTTCCCCGATTTGTAAACACCTTGGCTGTGTTGTTTCATGGGAAGGCAGCGATGAACATCCGGAGCGATTTTACTGCCCATGTCATGATGGACTGTATTATAAGGATGGTATGAACGTTCCGGGAACACCACCAACAGCAGGTTTGGATATTTATGAGCACAAAATTGAAAACGGAATGTTGTATATTGGTAAAGCACAACCGAGAGAGGAGGCGTAACAGTTAATGCTGCAAAAAATTTACGACTGGATTGATGAGCGTGTCGATATCACCCCTTTATGGCGTGACCTTGCAGACCACGAAGTTCCGGAACATGTTAATCCGGCCCATCACTTTTCCGCATTTGTTTATTGTTTTGGCGGAATGACATTTTTCGTAGTGGTTATCCAAATACTGTCGGGCATGTTTTTGACCATGTACTATGTTCCGGACATTGAAAATGCGTGGCGCTCTGTTTACTATTTGCAGACAGAAGTTGCACACGGGCAGATTGTACGCGGTATGCACCACTGGGGCGCCAGTGTTGTTGTCGTTATGCTATTGCTACATACAATGCGTGTATTTTTCCAGGGCGCATATAAAAAACCACGTGAACTTAACTGGATGGTTGGCGTACTTTTATTCTTCATCATCCTTGGTTTAGGGTTTACCGGTTATTTGCTGCCATGGGACAATAAGGCATACTTTGCAACAGAAGTTGGTCTGAACATTGCAGCGGATGTACCGATAATTGGAGATGAATTAAAAACATTGCTGGCTGGAGATGACGAAATTGTCGGTGCACAGACATTGGCACGATTCTTTGCCATCCATGTTTTCTTCCTGCCTGCTGCTTTGTTCGCTTTATTGGGTGTACACTTTATATTAATCCGTAAACAAGGAATATCCGGACCACTATAAAAAGAGGAGGTTAAGCTGTGCATAAGGGTAAGGGAATGAAGTTCGTCGGGGATTCCCGAATCTCCGCGGAACGCAAACCGAATATACCAAAAGATTACTCAGAATATCCCGGCAGGACTGAAGCATTTTGGCCCAATTTCCTATTAAAAGAGTGGCTGGCCGGATCCGTGTTTTTAGTCGGCTTTTTATGTTTGACGTTAGCACACCCATCCCCGCTCGAAGGAATGGCCGATCCGACTGATGCAAGTTATATACCTTTGCCGGACTGGTACTTCTTATTCCTATATGAGTTGTTAAAATACGACTTTGCCAGTGGGCCATATATATTATTCGGCATCATTATCATCCCTGGTTTGGCATTCGGCGGTTTGCTGCTGGCACCTTTTCTTGATAAAGGTCCGGGCAGACGGCCACACCAGCGTCCAATTGCAGTGGGTATGATGCTTTTGGCTTTGACCTCAGTTATCTGGCTTACTTATGAATCAGCATCAGGTGTCGATTGGGCAGGCCGTGCTGAATCCAATAAACCAGTTCCGCCATCAGAGCAAGCCAATATTGATAAGGATGCTGAGGGATATGCCGTATATGAAAGTAACTGTATGAGCTGTCACGGTGAAGATCTTCAAGGTGGAGCCGCCGGGCCGTCATTAATCGGTATCGATCGTTCAGCTGATGAAATTAAAGACATCGCTCAGAATGGTATCGGTTCAATGCCGCCGGACCAGTTTTCAGGCTCTGAAGAAGAACTGAATCAACTTGCTGAATTCATTGTTTCGGTGAATGAAGAACAATAATATGGTTTGAAAACACCTTTGCCAAACAGATTTGGTGAAGGTGTTTTTAATATAAGTGGTGGAGAAGGGATTTTTAAATGATTAAATACATACTTCTTGATAAATGGTTTTTATTCCTTCTGTTTTTCATTAATTTATTGGGAACTGTTTACGGTTTTTACTGGTATCGCCATCAATTATCCGAAACGTCAGATATTTTTCTGATGTTTGTTCCTGACAGTCCGACTGCAAGTTTATTTTTTACGATTGTATTATTCTTTTTTCTGATTAAAAAAAATATACCATACATTGAAGCACTTGCCTTGATGACACTATTCAAATATGGCATCTGGGCAGTTGTCATGAATTTCCTGACCCTATTAATTGAGGGATCATTGGGCTGGACAGGCTATATGCTGATGTTCTCCCATGGGGCAATGGCGATCCAGGGAATATTGTATGCCCCCTTTTATGCAATCAAATTACGCCACATTGTCTTTGCGGCCGTCTGGACACTCCATAATGATGTCATTGATTATGTGTTTGGCCAAATGCCGACATATTCATCATTAACAGTATACATGAATGAAATTGGCTATTTCACATTTTGGCTGAGCATCGCATCGATATGGATCACATATGTATTGACGACTAAATCGAAAAATTCAAGATCATGACCAGTAATATGTTGGTTTATCCGCACATACATTAGTGATGAAGATGGTATGTGAGGTGACCTCCATGAAATTCATAAAGCGTATGCTGATGACCGCAATCGGGATATACATATTCATTCAACTGTCAGCACCGATCATCGCCTCAGCACATCACCCTTATACATTGACAGCAAAAGCCGGCTCCAGTGTAAACATGATTCCCTTTTATTGGATGGTAGGAATCGTTGGTGGATCGATAGCCATTACATTATCTTACGTCGGCTGGAAAAAATACAAAGGAGAGAAAAAGAAGGAAACAGAGGACGATTCAAATAATTGACGAATGGTTCATTTTTGACTAAAATTGACCTTAGAAAGCTACAAGATATCTTAAATGATGGAGGAATGAACATGCTAGGTGGTCTCGGCGGATATTTGATTTATATTGCGCTGTTGATGATTATCCCTTTATGGGCTCAGTCCAAAGTAAAAAATACGTATAAAAAATATTCCAAAAAAGCAACATCATCCGGTATGACCGGAGCTGAAGTCGCACGTAAGATCCTTAACGACAATGGTATTTACGATGTAGAGGTCCGTGAAACGAAAGGGTTTCTGTCAGACCATTACCATCCAAAAAAGAAAACCGTGAACCTTTCAAGCAATAATTTCCATGGACAATCCATGGCTTCGTCTGCCATTGCAGCACACGAGGTGGGGCATGCGATCCAGGATGCACAGGATTATGCATTTTTGCGATTCAGACATGCATTGGTTCCGATTGCCAACACCGGCTCCAACTTCTCGTTTTTTCTCATATTTGCGGGGATTATTTTTGGTATGAGCGAAATGCTTTTGCTTGGAATCATTTTCATGTCGGCGGCTGTGCTTTTTCAATTAGTGACTTTGCCTGTTGAATTCGACGCTTCCAACAGAGCGATGGCCCAGCTTGTATCAACAGGTGTTATCCGAAATAATGAAGAAAGGGAAACAAAGAAAGTACTGAACGCCGCTGCATTAACATATGTTGCCGCTGCACTCGTAGCTGTTGCTGAACTGATCCGGTTTATCCTGATTTACGCTGCAAGCAACGAATAACTGCACGGTATTATTATCAATTTGAAAAATGCGGGGATGGCATTCATTGCCATCCCTTTTAAGTATGTATCCCTTCTCACTGCTATAATCGAAAGATACAGGCAAAAGGGGGGCATCATCTTATAAAAATTAGATGCCCCTTTTTTTCATCCTGTACCCGATTATAGTTATGAAGACGGGTTACGGCAGTGGAGGAGTTGGTATTGGTCTGCCGCTCATTCAAGCGGATTTTTATTTTCATCTAATGTAAAGCCTTCCCCAACGACATCGTGAACCGAACTCATTGCAACAAATGCGTGGGGATCAATATCATTAATGATATTTTTTAACCGGACAATTTCATTTCGTCCGACAATACAGTAACGCACATCCCGTTTTTCGCCGGTAAAACTTCCGCGGCCATCCAACACCGTTACACCCCGATCCATCTCCTTCATAATGGACTCGGCTATTTGGTCACTTCGACTGGAGATAATGGTTGCTCCGCGTGCTGTATAGGCACCTTCCTGGATAAAATCAATGACTCTGGCTCCAATATAGACAGCTAACAGCGTATACATCCCTTGCACCATGTCAAGATATGTGGCAATGGAGGTGGAAATGACCAGTAAGTCAAAGAGAAACATTGTTCTGCCCATACTCCACCCGGCGTATTTATTAACCAGTCTAGCAATGATATCAACACCGCCTGTTGTACCACCATAGCGAAAAATAATACCCAGGCCAACACCGATAAACACTCCGGCAAACAGTGCTGCCAAGGTCATATCAGACTCCAGGTCAATTGCAAATGGATTGATCTGAAAAATAGCCAGAAATACAGAAACGGCCAATGTCCCAATCACCGTATAAATGAATGTATTGCGTCCAAGAAACTTCCATCCAATAAAAAACACCGGGACATTAAGCACAAAATTGGAAATGGCCGGATCCCATTTCCACAAAAAATAAAATAGCAATGTTATCCCGGTAAAGCCGCCTTCACCCAGGTTATTTTGCATATTAAAATAAACAATACCAAATGAAAAAATAGCAGATCCAAATAAAATCAATACGATATTTTTTAGTTTTAAGCCGAATATCATAACTGAACCTCCCATACATGTGGATACTTTTTCTATTATAGCCAAATTATCCGTAAAATCAAAAGCCCAATGATTTGTCAAAATACGACCTTTTAGCTAACATAAAAAGAGATTACATTTAAATAAAGAGGGATTTGAATGACAGCAAACCATCCACATTACACAACAGGAGAGATTCAAAAACGGGTTGACGATTATATCAGTCAGTTTAAAGAAGGCTATTTTTCCCCATTAAGCTTGATGGCCCGACTGAGCGAAGAAACCGGTGAATTGGCCCGTGAAGTCAATCACTATTATGGCGAAAAACCGAAGAAAACATCCGAAAAAGAGAAAACGGTAGATGAAGAGCTTGGTGACATTATTTTTGTTTTAACCTGTTTTGCCAATTCACTTGATATTGATTTATCCGAAGCATTTGAACGTTCCATGGGCAAAATCGAAACACGTGATAAAAATCGTTGGACGCGCAAGGAAAAATAGATTCAGTAGCCACTCAACAGGAGGTATGAACCATGAAAACTAAGATTATTATAGCCGGACCACGCGGGAAAATGGGATCAGAAGCTGTTTGGATGGTACATAATGAAGCATCGTTCGAACTGGCAGCATGCATTGATCGTATCAATGACGGTAAAACATTAAAAGATATTGAGTCGCTGCCTGCGCTGAATGTTCCAATATTTGAAGATCCTGAGCAATGTTTTCAGGAAATTGATGCGGATGTATTGATCGATTTAACCGTTCCGGAAGTTGGCTTTGAACATACAAAACTTGCGTTGTTATATGATATACGGCCGGTTGTGGGAACGTCAGGCTTTTCAAAAGAACAAATCGATGCCTTGGAAGATTTATCGATCACCCATGGCACCGGGTGCATTATAGCGCCTAATTTTGCTGTGGGAGCAGTGCTGATGATGGCGTTTGCCAAAAAAGCGGCAAAATATTTACCGGACGTTGAAATTGTTGAACAACACCATGATCAAAAACTGGATGCGCCTTCCGGTACGGCCGTCAAAACCGCTAACATGATAGCGGAAACTCGAAAGAGCAAACAGCAGGGGCATCCTGATGAGAAAGAAACGCTTGAAGGTGCACGAGGAGCTTCCACAGATGGAATCCATATTCACAGCGTTCGTCTGCCAGGCCTGATTGCCCATCAGGAAGTGCTTTTCGGCGGTCCGGGTCAGACATTGACAATTAGGCATGATTCTTACAATCGTGCATCATTTATGGAAGGTGTAAAATTATCAGTCACTAAAGTGATGGAATTAAATGAACTTGTCTATGGATTGGAAAATATTCTTGAATAGGCGGAGTTACGATGAATATCGCATTGATTGCACATGATAAAAAGAAGCAGGATATCATCCAATTCACGATCGCGTATAAACATGTGTTGGAGAAACATCAGCTGTTTGCGACAGGGACAACCGGTAAAAAAATTGCTGAGGGGACCGGACTGCCGGTACACCGGTTTCAGTCTGGCCCGCTGGGTGGTGATCAGCAGATCGGTGCAAAAATTGCCAGTAATGAGTTGGATGCTGTCATTTTTTTCAGGGATCCGCTGACTGCACAGCCGCATGAACCGGATGTCAGTGCACTGATGCGATTGTGTGATGTCCATCTGATTCCGCTTGCAACCAATCTTGCAGCAGCCGAAATCATGATACAGGCGCTGGCAAGAGGCGATTTTGAATGGCGTGACATTGTAAAACAAAATCGGCAGGAAGGTAAGAAAACATGAAAAAAATTGGAATTACATGCTATCCGACGGTTGGCGGATCGGGAATCATTGCCACAGAACTGGGCATGATGATGGCTGAAGCGGGACATGAAATTCATTTTATAACATCCAGTCTCCCGTTCCGCTTAAATCGAATCCATCCCAATATCTATTATCATGAAGTGGAGCTTAATCATTATCCGGTTTTTCAATATCCGCCATTTGACTTGGCTCTGGCAAATAAGATGGCAGAAGTGATTGATCAAGAAAAACTTGATATCCTGCATGTTCATTATGCCATGCCGCACGCAATCTGTGCTATACTGGCTAAAGATATTGCCAAACACGATGTAAAAATTGTGACAACCCTGCATGGCACTGACATCACTGTGCTGGGCATTGACCATTCCCTGAAGAAAATGATCCGACATGGTATTGAGCAATCGGATGCTGTCACCGCAGTCTCAAGGAGTCTTGTCGAACAGACCCATGAGACAGTAGGTGCTGATAAAGCTATTCATGTGATCTATAATTTTGTCAATGAAGCGGAATATACGAAAAAACCTGTCATGTCTATCAGGGATCAGTATGGTATTGAACCGGATGATAAAGTGATCATTCATATTTCAAATTTCCGTAAAGTAAAACATGTCCAGGATGTTATCAATACATTTCAACAGATTCAGGACAAAATACGTGCAAAACTGCTGTTAGTCGGGGATGGCCCGGAATACTCGGAAATGTATCAGCTTGTATCAAAGCTTGGGCTCACTGACAAGGTATTATTTTTAGGCAAACAAAAAAATGTCAGTGATTTGTTATCGATATCCGATTTAAAATTATTAATGTCTGAAAAAGAAAGTTTCGGTCTTGTACTTTTGGAGGCCATGTCATGTGAAGTGCCCTGTATTGGTACAAATGTCGGCGGAATTCCAGAAGTGATAAAACATAATGAAACGGGATTTATCGTCGAACCGGGTGATACCGAACAGGCTGCAGCACATGCAACTGAGTTACTGCAAAATGAATCATTGTTACATCAGTTTTCCGAAAATGCGTTAACACATGCAAGAACCCATTTCTATTCAAAGGATATTGTACGGCAATATATTGATTTGTATGATCAGCTGATCAAGTAACACTGAAAATGGTGATACTGTGCGATTGACCAAGCAATTCAAACAAGCAATCGAGATTTTGGAACGAATTGAAACATATGGCCATCAGGCATATTTTGTCGGTGGGTGTGTCCGGGACCTGCTGCTGAACCGGGAAATTGGCGATATCGATATTGCCACTTCTGCCCGTCCGGACGTCATCCAAGATATTTTCAGCAAAGTCATCCCTGTAGGTGTGGAACACGGAACCGTCATCGTGCGTCACAAACATCAGTCATATGAGATAACAACGTTCCGGGTGGACGATGACTATACAGATAAGCGGCATCCTGATTCGGTCCAATTCGTTGAATCGATTGAGCAGGACTTAAAACGGCGTGATTTTACCGTAAATGCCATGGCAATGGACAAATCCGGAAAAATGATTGATCCATTTAATGGCGAAGAAGATCTGCGAAAAGGTATCATCCGGACTGTCGGAAAGGGCTATGACCGATTTAACGAGGATCCTTTGCGCATCATGCGTGCAGTCCGATTTTCGAGTCAGCTTGGTTTTTCCATTGATCAACATACTTTGCAAGCGATGGAATCTGTTTTAAGTGAACTGAATTCAATAGCAGTGGAACGAATCCAGCAGGAAACGTCGAAATTTTTTGCAGGGTCATATATCGAAACCGGTATGTATTATTTTAAAATGATTAACTTAGCGAAGCATCTGCCAGTTTTAGCGGATAACCCCTGCATTTTGGAACGGCTGCCGAATCCAATCAAGCCTTTGCAGTCTTTTGGGGCGGTTATGGCCATGTTTCATTTTATCGATCCAGCCATAACAATTGATACATGGATAAGAGGATGGAAGTGTTCCAACAAGATCAAATTTGAAGCGGAATCTCTGGATGAAGCATTATACCATTATAAGCATGACGGGTTGAATCGGTGGCTCGTGTACTGTTTGCATTCGGACAGTTATAATGATTTTACTGTGCTGGCCAATATGCTGTTTGATGACGACTTATCCATCAAAAGGGTTAAGGAAATTGCAAGATCACTCCCAATCCATTCGAAGCAGGATTTAGCGATAAATGGTGAAGACGTATGTAAACTTTTTCCAGACAGACAACCAGGACCGTGGATAGGAAATATTTTAAAGCGACTGGAAATGAAAGTCGTTACAGGGGATCTAAGGAATAACGAAAAGGTATTGAAGGAATGGACAAAATGGAATCCACACGTAACCGATTAATTGAACTTTTAGAAACAAGCGGACATCAATATGTTTCCGGACAGTATCTTTCGGAAAAATTGAATATATCCCGCAGTGCAGTATGGAAACATATGAAAGAATTGGAAAAAGATGGTTATAACATTGAAGGTGTTCGCCGAAAAGGCTATAGGATTGTGAAATCACCCGATAAAGTAAGTGAAAACACGCTAACATGGGGGCTGAAAACTAACTGGCTGGGAAAGCATATCCTACATAAAACAACGACACCATCCACACAGCAAGTTGCTCATCAGGCTGCGCGTGACAATGCCGAACATGGGACTGTCATTATTGCTGATGAACAGACACAGGGAAAAGGGAGGATGGAACGGCAGTGGTACTCAACCCGGAATAAGGGGATTTGGATGAGTATTTTATTACGCCCATCCATACATCCTGCTGCTGCACCACAGCTGACATTACTAACCGCCACAGTGCTGGCTGATGTCATAACAAATTGCACAACAGCAAAACCAAAAATCAAATGGCCTAATGATCTTTTAATCAATCATAAAAAGACAGCCGGTATTTTAACTGAAATGCAGGCTGAACAGGACCGGATCCAATATATTATTGCTGGAATTGGCATAAATGTCAATCACTCGGATGAAGACTTTCCCTCATCGATCAGCCAAAAGGCTACTTCGCTTAAATTGGAAACCGGCGAGGAACAACCAATCGTACAAATCATTCAGCAAATATTGCTGTATTTTGAAAGGTCTTATAATGCGTTTATCCGCAATGGTTTTTCCGATATAAAAAACAAATGGGAATCATATGGATACAAGGTTGGCGAGACAATCCGGATTCGTACAAACAGCGAAAAACTGGAAGCAACTTTTACCGGCATTGCGGAAGATGGTGCGTTGCTTGTGCAAACCGACAATGATGGCGTACGAAAAATTTATTCGGGAGAAGTTGAATGGTTTTTGTGAAGAAAAAACCAATGTTGTCGTGAACTTTGACTGCAAGTGAGGTGGCATCGTTTTGAACACAAGGAAATCACCTTGAAACGACATCCACGGAGGAAATGTGTCTTCTTTTCCAAAGAAAGAAATTGTCACATGAGAGCTTTCAATAGATGTGGTGACTTAGCAGTTTGTGCGACTTATCGGTATTTGGCCGAAGATCCTTTATTCGACGCGTCATGTTTGTCGGAGTTTTTGAACAACCTCTGTAATACGTTTAATTGAGAGTAAGGTGGCAATATGAATGAGAAGTATGTTGTAATCGACTTGGAAACGACAGGACATTCACCGGTGAACCCTGATAAAATTATCGAGGTTGGAATTGTTGTCATTGAAAAGAATGGCATTACTCAAGAATATTCGACTTTTCTAAATCCGGAAAGACCGATTCCGCCTTTTATAACTAATTTAACAGGGATAACTGATACAGACGTTCGTGAAGCCCCCGTCCTCCGGGACAAAGCTGCCGAAATAACGGCCATGTTTAAAAATAGTTACCTGGTGGCCCATAATGTGCCATTCGACTTAGGCTTTCTGAATGAGGAGCTGGCAGCAAGCGATTTTCCTGAACTGCATAATCCGGTATTGGACACGGTGGAACTCGCCCGTATCCTTTACCCGCAGGCACCGGGTTTTAAATTGGGACAACTCGCAGACTATCTGGGTATTGCGCATGATGCGCCACATCGTGCGATTACTGATGCTCATATGACGGCAAAATTACTGTTGACATTATTGCGTAAGCTCAAACAACTGCCTTATGAAACCATAAACCATTTGCTCAGCCTGGAAAAAGGTCTGAAATCAGATTTGCATGCTATATTGTCCGAACAGCAGCAGGTACTTGCCTTTTCCAGTGATGAAAATGAAGGAATGGATATCTATAGAGGTTTGGCTATAAAGGAAGTGACTGATGTCAAAACCCAAAAACAGGAAATCGATACATCTTTCGGCAGCTATCTTGACGCTATTTATGAAGCTGATGGGACCATGGAACAACAGATGCCCAACTATGAAAAACGGGAAGGACAGCGTGAAATGTCTGAAACGGTATTTGACGCCTTTCAGACAAAAAATCACGCACTGATTGAAGCAGAAACCGGTACAGGCAAATCATTGGCTTATTTGCTTCCGGCAATTTATGAAGCGGTCACCAAAAATAAAAAAATCGTTATCAGCACTTATACGACTCAATTGCAATCACAATTGCTTGATGAGGAGATTCCTTTGATCAACCGGCTTGTATCATTTCCTTTTAATGTCGCGTTACTTAAAGGGAAAAAGCATTATATAAGCCTTGAAAAATTTGAACGTGCACTCGCTTCTGAACAGACGGATAATTATGATGTAACGTTAACGAAAGCCATGCTTCTCGTATGGCTGACAGAAACCGAGACGGGAGATATCGATGAGATTCAGCTGCCATCGAGTGGTTATTTTTTTTACAAGCAAATCTCTACAGATACTGAGGGCATCATTGATCCGTCATCACCCTGGTTTTCACGGTCCTATTATCAGCGTGCCCGCAGAAAAGCACAGAAAGCGGATATTCTAATTACCAACCATGCTTTATTATGTACAGACATGTTTAATGATTATCAATTGCTGCCATCCTATGATAAAGCAATCATTGATGAAGCACATCACCTGGAAGAAACTGCTTCCAAACATTATGGCTTGAGGCTGCATTATGTCCACGTACAAAATACGCTCAGTCAAATAGGCAGAACAGACGAAAATGACTTGATCGGAAAATTGCTTTTGGATCATCCGATCAATGATGCGGATAGTTTTTCAAAAACGTTATGGGATGATCTTATTGGAAAAACGAAATATGAAGTGGATGATTTTTTCCGGATGCTGTTCCAATATGTTGTCGAACAGAAACAGAAAAATAAATCGTTAAGTGATACCGGGAGAATTCAATATCGGTTTGATGGTGATAAAGAAGACCCCGCACAATGGAATACTATTATCGAAATGGTGAACAGACTAACCTTTTACCTGCGCGACATGATCCATTTGCTTTCATCATTAAACCAACAGGTTGAATCCAGCGTAAACGATCATTATTCGGAAGATCTGAAAGCACATATGGAAGAACTCCAATCCATTATTGACCGGCTGGAACAGCTGTTTTTGACGGATAGTGCCCATGCTGAGGTGAAATGGATTGAAATGGAAGCATATGGTGCCAAAAATGCTGTATATTTGTACAGTGAACCGACAGATATATCCACATTGCTGGCAAACGACTTTTTCAGTCAAAAGGAAAGTGTTATTTTAACAAGTGCGACATTGTCGATACGTGATTCTTTTTCATTCAGTCAAAACAGGCTCGGATTGTCACCGGAAAATCTGATCACGGCTAAAATAAGTTCACCTTTTTCATATCAGAATCAGGTGCAGCTCATGATTCCGGACGATTTTCCTGATGTCAGATACAGCACACTGGATGATTTCGTCCACGCAGTGTGTGAAGCCATTATATCTTTGGCTCAGATTACAAATGGCCGAATGCTCGTTTTGTTTACGTCGTATGACATGCTTCGCAAAGGTTACTATCTGTTAAGGGACACGATTGATACCAGCGAATATATGCTGATAGCCCAGGGGATATCCAGCGGCAGCAGATCCCGGCTGAAAAAGAATTTTCAAACATTCAGCCAATCAATACTTCTGGGGACAAGTTCTTTCTGGGAAGGCGTTGATATTCCGGGACAGGATTTATCATGTCTCATGATCGTAAGACTGCCATTCCAGCCTCCGAATCATCCAGTGTATGAAGCAAAATCGAATCAATTCAAAAATGAAGGTAAAAACCCTTTTTTTGAATTGGCATTGCCGAATGCCGTTATCCGGTTTAAACAAGGTTTTGGAAGACTGATCCGCTCCACAAATGACCGGGGGATTGTATTCGTTTGTGATGCACGTATCATGAAAGCCCGTTACGGAAAATATTTCACCGAATCAATTCCGGATGTGCCAATAACACATGATTCGACACACGCCATCATGAAAAAAGCAAACGAATGGTTTTAAGAAGAAAACGCATGACGCGAATTCTTAAAAAAATACTGATGCACCAGTCGATGCATCAGTATCCAGCGGTATGGGGCCGGGAAATTTTTTGTTGAAATCAATAACAATTTGCCGCAATGCTTGTTATACTATATAGTGTGTACTGCTTATTTAATTTCAACGTTACTTATAGTGTGGGCGTGACCAGCAGCAATATAAGTAGCAAAATATGATAAAAATAGCAGCAATTATGACATGGAGGACAATTAATGGCTATACTAATCAGGATTTTACCGACCATGGGATGAGACAAATGAGAAATAATCGATTTTCACAGAGAACATTTCCCGGATGGCTGAAATGGGTGTCGGGAATTATTGGCTTTCTGATTGTTGCATGTCTTATTTTTGGAATTTATCTGTATCTGACTATCCAGGATAATCGCACAGCATCATTTGACCAGGTAGAAACACACGTACTTGAGGAAACCGAATTGAATACAATCAGTAAAATTGAACGGTTTCACGGTGAAAATGCATATTATACGGTTTACGGGGAGACCGAAAATGATGCGGCTGCGATTGTTTTTTATCCATTTGATGGAAACCCGGCCAATATAATAAGTGTCAAGCAGTCGGATATAATTGCCAAAGAAGAGGTTAGAGCCAATTGGAACGACCGGTGTGATGCCTGTACACTGGTTGATATACAGCCAGCAGTCATTTCGAATGACGGAAAACAGCCGGCATGGGAAATAACATATGAAGATAATGCAGGTTACTATGTAATGGCATATTTATCTTTTCAGGACGGTTCAATGATTGAAGTAATTCGTTACAACCAGTTATTTTGACTAGGAAGGTGACTATTAAATTGGAACTTGCAAATCGAGTAAAAACATTAACACCATCATCGACATTGGCGATTACCGCGAAAGCTAAGGCGTTAAAAAGCCAGGGATATGATGTTATCGGGCTTGGTGCAGGTGAACCTGACTTCAATACCCCGGCGTATATACTGGATGCTGCAGAAAAAGCTATGCGACAGGGATTTACCAAATATACACCAGCCGGTGGTATAAATGAGCTGAAGGAAGCGGTTGCGAATAAATTCATCCGCGATAACGAACTTACCTACACAACCGATGAAATCATTGTGACAACAGGTGCTAAACACGCTCTATATACACTCTTCCAGGTTCTGTTAAATAAAGGGGATGAAGTAATTGTGCCTGCACCTTACTGGGTAAGTTATCCGGAACAGGTTAAACTGGCTGAAGGAAAGCCGGTCTTCATCAATGCAGAAGAGGCAAATGATTTCAAAATAACACCAGAGCAGCTTGAAGCAGCTATTACACCAAAAACAAAAGCAGTTATCATTAATTCGCCAAGCAACCCGACTGGCATGATGTACAATCAACAAGAACTGCAGGAGCTAGGCGACATCTGCTTAAAACATAATATTTTGATTGTATCAGATGAAATTTATGAAAAATTGATATACACGAATGACAAACATGTTTCAATAGCTGAAATTTCCAGCCGACTGAAAAATAATACCATCATTATTAATGGTGTGTCGAAATCACATGCGATGACAGGATGGCGGATTGGGTATGCCGCCGGACCTGCTGAGATAATTAAGCCCATGACCAACCTGGCATCTCATTCGACATCCAACCCAACATCAATTGCCCAATACGCAGCTTTAGCCGCTTATAATAAAGATGAAGATCCCAATGCCGAAATGCGGAATATATTCAATGAACGGCTTGAATTATTTTATGACTTATTAAAAGATATACCAGGGATATCATGTGTCAAACCTAAAGGCGCATTTTATATGTTCCCGAATGTACAGGAAGCTGTCAGTCAGAATGGCTTTGATAATGTTGATGATTGGGTGAAAGCATTGCTTGAGGAAGAAAAAGTTGCCTTAGTGCCCGGAACCGGGTTCGGTGCTCCGGAAAACGTCCGTTTGTCTTATGCTGTTTCAGTCGATCAAATAAAAGAAGCCGCAAAACGCATTAAACATTTTGTTCTAAACCATCAATCATAGTTTTGGAGGGAATATTTTGAAAACAACGATTTCACAAACACCAGCATACGAAGGTCAAGTTGTGACCATTGGTGCGTGGCTTGCCAACAAACGATCAAGCGGTAAAATCGCTTTTTTGCAATTAAGGGATGGTACCGGGTTTATTCAAGGCGTAGTAGCCAAAAATGATGTGACAGACGACGTGTTTCAGCTCGCTAAAAATATGACACAGGAATCCTCAATGTACATTTCAGGAACGATTGTAGAAGATACACGTTCGCCATTCGGCTATGAAATGCAGGTGAGTGACATTGAGCTGATTCAGGAAGCGGTTGATTACCCGATAACACCAAAAGAACACGGAACGGAATTCCTGATGGATCACCGGCATTTATGGCTGCGCTCGAGCCGTCAGCATGCCATCATGAAAATAAGGAATGAAATCATTCGGGCAACGTATCAATTTTTTAATGATAACGGATATGTGAAAGTAGATCCGCCGATTTTGACAGGTTCTTCAGCAGAAGGAACGACTGAACTTTTCCATACACAATACTTTGATGAGCAAGCTTATTTGTCACAAAGCGGCCAGCTGTATATGGAGGCAGCGGCTATGGCTTTTGGTAAAGTATTTTCATTCGGCCCGACATTCCGTGCAGAAAAGTCAAAAACGCGGAGACACTTAATTGAATTCTGGATGATTGAACCGGAGATGGCTTTTGTTGATCATGACGAAAGCTTGGAAATCCAAGAGCAATATGTCAGTTTTGTTGTTCAATCTGTTCTTGAAAAATGCCGTCTTGAATTGCAGACACTTGGACGGGATACAACAAAACTCGAGTCTATCAAGGCGCCATTTCCAAGAATCAGCTATGACGATGCCATAAAATTACTTAAGGAAAAAGGCTTTGATGACATCGAATGGGGAGTGGATTTTGGTGCGCCCCATGAAACAGCTATTGCTGAAAGCTTTGAAAAACCAGTATTTATCACAAATTACCCTGCTGATATAAAAGCATTTTACATGAAACCACACCCTGAGCGGCCGGAAGTTGTATTGTGTGCAGACCTTATCGCCCCGGAGGGTTATGGAGAGATCATCGGCGGATCACAGCGCATTGATGACTTTAAGCTCATGGAACAGCGTTATGAAGAACATGATCTGACAGGTCCCGCTTATCAATGGTATCTGGAACTGCGCCAATATGGGAGCGTGCCCCATTCAGGTTTTGGATTGGGCCTTGAACGGACAGTTGCCTGGATTGCCGGAGTGGATCATGTTCGTGAAACAATTCCATTTCCGAGACTGCTGAACCGGCTGTATCCTTAATAATTGATCGTTTCATCACAATCCCTTGCCGATCAAAAAGCAAGGGATTTTAACATCTGCAGCTGAAAGAAACATGCTATACTGGAAATGAGGTGTGCATTATGACAAGATTCATTTCATTTCAGGATATTTTATTAAACCAGATACAAGTACCTGTTCAATTACTTGATCAATTTACAACGTTGGGACTTAAGGAGCAGGAAGTCATGGTCATTATACAGCTGCTGCGCTTTCAACAGGAAAAAAATGATTTTCCCACACCAAACGACCTGGCCAGTCATTTGACAATCAGCGAAAAAGAATGTGCCAATATATTGCGCAGATTGATTCAGAAAAACTTTTTATCGATTGAGCAATTGAAAAATGAAGCGAATCAGATTACTGAATCATACAGCCTCAACCCGCTCTGGGAAAAACTGTTTGCAGAAAAGCAGGAAGACCAGGCAGAAGGTGATGGCACCATATTTATACTGTTTGAACAGGAGTTTGGCAGACCACTGTCACCATTTGAGATTGAGATGATCAATACATGGCTTGATGAAGACGAACTTGCCCCTGCGCTTATAAAAGCAGCGTTAAGGGAATCTGTGCTGATGGGGAAGCTTAATTTCAAATATATTGACCGGATTCTCCGGGAGTGGAAAAAGAAAGGGATTCATACCGTTGAACAGGCACGTAATGCAAGCAAAGCTTTCCATGAAAAGCAGGCGGCTAAAAAAGACAATAAGCCCAAAAAACGGGATACATCCATTTATTATAACTGGCTGGAGGAGGAATAGTGGATGCTTAATAAGTCACAGGTTCAGCACTGTCTGGATGTCATGAAGGAAATGTACCCGGAAGCACAGTGTGAACTGAACCACGACAATCCTTTTGAACTTGTTATTGCTGTGTTATTATCTGCCCAATGTACAGATAACTTGGTTAATAAAGTAACGGCATCATTATTCAAAAAATATAAAACACCTGAGGATTATTTGGCAGTTCCTTTAGAAGAGTTGCAGCAGGACATCAGATCAATTGGTCTTTACCGCAATAAAGCGAAAAATATCCGAAAACTTTGTCAGATGCTGATTGATGACTATGATGGAAAAGTGCCCAGAACAAAAACGGAATTGATGAAGCTTGCCGGAGTAGGGCGGAAAACCGCTAACGTTGTAGCATCTGTTGCGTTTAAGGAACCAGCGATCGCCGTTGATACACATGTCGAACGTGTTGCCAAACGATTAGCGATCTGCCGCTGGAAAGATTCCGTTCTGGAAGTCGAACAGACCCTGATGAAAAAAGTGCCAAAAGAAGAGTGGGCTGATACCCATCATCGGATGATCTTCTTCGGGCGATATCATTGCAAGGCAAGAAACCCGCAATGTCCGGAATGTCCGCTGCTTGATTTATGCCGGGAAGGGCAGAAGCGGATGAGAAAAGCGGAAAAAGCCGGGAATTAATCGAAAAGAGGCAGTCTCAGTAATATGAGACTGCCTCTTTGTGGTTAACGGCGATTAATTTTGACCGCCATTCCCATCATTACCGTTTTCGTTTTCTTCTTCGTTCTCTTCTTCATTTTCTTCTTCGTTATTACCACCAGTTTCCCCGCTGTCTTCATTGACTTGGGCACTGGTACTGCTCGGTTCTCCTCTGACACCCTGATTGGCACCATTTTGCCCGACAGGTGTGACCGTAATGTTATAAGCACCTGGCTGAGCACCTTCAATAATAATTCCTGCGGACTGTACCGTCTGCCGCTGTATTTCGCTGCCGTTTTGTGTCACAACGACTTCAAACTGTGCAGGCGGACCATTGTATTGCCAGGAAACATCAATCGTCGAACCGGATGGGCTGGCGCTGAGACCGCTGACCGCCGGAATGTTTCCTTCTCCGTTTTCTTCTCCATTCTCCTCTTCTTCCGCGTCATCTTCTTCATCACCTGGTACTTGAACGGTGGTTGTCGCAGGTTCACTGGTACTTGAATCTGTTACGGCGACAACCTGAATCTCGTACGTTGTCCCAGGTTCCACATTGGAAATTTCCATCGACGTCTCATCAGTCGACGAAAGACCCTGCATCTGACCGCCATCCACACTTGCGCTCACTTCAAAGGACACTTCCTCATCTGAATCATAATCCCATTCAACCTGTATGGTATCCGATTCTTCATCATAGGCTGCTTCCAGTCCTTCCACTGGGTCAAGCTGATCAAATTGCTCTGACGTCTCGGTTGGTTCGGTTCCTTTTACGAACAATTCGGTTACAATTTCAGACTCAGGTGTATAATCACTTGGCAGTTTAGCAGGTCTTGACCCTTTTTCCACCGGCACTTCAACAACAGAGTCAGGTTGTGTAAAGTCAGGCGTTTCAATATCTTTGGACAGTTCGGTCATGGTATTTTTGTATAACGCGTGCGGAATTTTCGTATCCGGTAACGTGATACTGTTATCATTGTACCCGGTCCATATCGAAATCGTATAATTCGTCGTATACCCGGTGAACCAGGAATCAGGAGAACCTTCTACTTCATCGTGTGTGCTGGTACCTGTTTTACCGGCATCCGGCAGGCCGGGAACATTCGCTTGTGCACCGGTTCCATCTGTAATGGCGGTCTTGAGCATGTCAGTGATCATATATGCCGTAGACTCGGACATGGCTGCTTCAGGTTCCGGTGTTAAATCAACAGTTCTTCCGGTATCCGGGAAAACAACTTCAGTTACAGCGTATGGCTCATTGTACACACCGCCATTTCCAAATGCTCGGTAGGCGCCTGCAAGATCAAGCGGATTTGTTCCAATTTGTCCGCCGCCAATTGCATCGGTTATCCCCATTGGCGTGTCTCCAATCGAGATGCCCAGACCTTCCGCGAATTCTTTGGCTGTATCCATGCCGACTTCCTCTAATGTTTTGGCAGCCGGGACGTTCAGAGACTGCTGCAGAGCATACCGCATCGATACCCAGCCGTAGTACTGGCCGGCCCATGTGTTAATCTGGGCATCGGAACCAGCAATATCATATGGGCCGTCATCATTCAGCTGATGATACGTTGACCATTGGAGATGTTCAATGGCGGGACCATAGTCGATTATCGGCTTGAACGTTGAGGCCGGCTGACGGCTTATATCCGTCGCATAATTCAGCCCATCATTTTCCAGGCCGCCGCGGGCACCGCCAATTGCTCGGATTGCGCCGGTTTCAGTATCAAGTACAGTCATCCCCGCTTCCATTTCATGTTCATTGCCTTCCTCATCGGTAACAGGTGCCGGATAATTTATCGAGCTATCCTCGGAGAGCAAAAATTCAACGTGTTCCTGTGCATCGGTATCGAGTGTTGTATGGATCTCCAGTCCATCTGTATAAATATCCGCACCATCGACCTTTTCTTCAACTTCTTTACGTACCTGCTGTAAAAATGCCTCATATCGTACAGGATCGGGTGTATCATCAGTGAGCAGTGAAGGGATATCCACTTGGCTCGCTTTTTCAGCTTCACTTTCCGAAATTTTATCATTTTCGACCATCAAATTTAGAACTGTGTTCATCCGATCTTTCATTAAATCAGGGTTTTTAAACGGATTATATGCAGATGGCCGCTGCGGCAAACCGGCAAGTATAGCTGCTTCAGGCAGCGTCAGTTCACTCAGGTCCGTTTTGCCGAAATAAACCTCTGCCGCTTTGCCAACGCCATATGCGCCATTTCCGTAAAAAATTTTATTCAAATACATCTCCAGTATTTCCTCTTTGGAATACTGGCGTTCCAGTTGTAGAGCCAGCCACATTTCCTGAACTTTGATGCTGATTTTCTTTTCCGGTGACAGGAAGGATTGTTCAACCAGCTGCTGAGTAATCGTACTGGCACCTTCTGAACCAAAACCATTTGTCACATTGGCAACCAAAGCGCCGCCAATCCGCCATACATCAATACCGGGGTGTTCGAAAAATCGTGCATCCTCGGTTGAAAGAACAGCGTCAATCAACACCTGCGGCAGTTCTTCATATTCAACTTTTGTTCGCTGTTCACCGGCGCCCAGATCGGCAAACAGTTCGCCATCCTTGTCATATATTTTTGATGAATATGGTGAATCCAGTTTAGATGCATCAATTTCCGGTGCTGTGGCAATATAATAGGTGAACAGTCCGCCAACACCGATTCCAATAGCCAAGATGGCAATACCGATGATCATTAGAATCTTTTTCCATAATGGTTTTTTTGCAGCTTTTTTTTGTCTTCGTCTTGCTGTACGAGATTGGCCGTTTGTTGCCATAACGCTTTCTCCTCCAATCTAAAAGTAAAGCTGGTCGACAATGGCTAAATAATCAACCCTTGCCTGATAATGAAATGGAATGCTGTAGCCTTTATGTTGAATTGTTTCGTATGGAATCGATTTTCTCCCATCATTAAATTGCTTATCCCAATATGGGAAAAACGTGTCAGCAGGCATCAAATATGTCTCATTATAGATGGAAAACCGTATAATCAAAAAACAAATACCACCGTGATTTACGATTGATTTCATGTGATCAATCTGATGGCCATGTATATTTGCAAGTGGAAACCTCGTTTTATTTTTGGTTTCTTTTGCCTCAAAATCAATATGCTTATGACGGTACAAACCATTATAGTCGGTTGTGGAGGGCTGTTTAAAGTATCCCTCTGTAATGACAGCGGCACTTCTTTTTGGATAGTGGACGTTCACAATCTGTACCGGTGTCGGTTTTTTATGGATCACTGCCTTATCTGTATCCCGATAAAAGGCATTCGTGGCATTGATATCCGCTTCCAATGTCATGCCGCGGTTACCGAACCCGATTGAACGGATTTGCCTGGATGCCTTTTGGATACTCTTTCTTTTTTGGCCATTTGGGTAACGCATTTATTCTCCCCCTAGTTTATTACAGTATCATATCAAAAAATGCAGCAATTGACTATAAATCTTATGAAACGGGGTCTTCATATGATGATTGAACGGGAAAAACGCGACTATGTCCATTATATAGTATCTGAGACAAAAGCGCACAACTTTGATAACATTTCCCGTACAAAAGCCTATCAAAACTTTTATACGATTTTTCCTGAAATAAAATGGGCTTTCCTCGCGAGTATGGTGTCGCGAAATGCAGGCTGGAACATGACTGATTTAGCCTTGCCGCCATTCCGGACAATCCTGTCAGATACCCAGCGGGAGCGTCTATTTATGACCTATGAGCGCGCCAACTGGCTTATTTTTTCCGATGCATATCCACAGCTGCTGATTTATAAGCTTTCTTTGAAATTAAGCAAACCGATGTTCCATTTATTGCCGGAACTTCATGTGTCCCGTTTCATGCAAAAGGAATGGACTTATTTCTGGAAGCACAAAGACACACAACGATTGATGATTTCGCTGATTATCAATGAGCAGAATGTGATCCATGGCCCTGTCATTAAACAGGATTATTTTAAGTATCGGGTGTTTTTGCGTCCGCCATATCTTTTACAGGACATTCTGTCATTGAATGCTGTTCTGCTGCCAATCAGATCAGCCACACTCTATGGAGCGTTCGTACATGACTTTACGAATATCGATAAACGAATTGTGCTTGGGAAAAAGATTGCATCAATCATGTTCAACCCCACCGTTTATGACGCATTGTATGACTTTGCACGTTCTGTTGAACATACGGGGTCAAGAATGGACTATGAACGTTTTCTTGGCATCAAAATGGATAAAGCACCTCTCTTACGCACCATTTATCCGGTTATCAGCCATCAGGATAATATTCGGAGCGACTGGTATAAAAGCGGGGGCATCAAGCAAAAATGGACTGAAAACCTTTGCCGAGATCGACAAAGTCCAGGCATTCAAAAAACGTTTTATAACAGACGCAAACTGCTTTATGCTTACTATCATTTAAGAGATATTTTCGCATAAAAAAGGATTTGCCACAGGACAAATCCTTATCTGCATTGATTAGGTTGAAGGACGGTTAGGGCCGTCCAATTTTTTGCTGCGGCTTTGATTTTCTTTTTTGCGGTGATGTTTTTCAGTCTTCTCCTGTGATGGTTTTTTATCCATGACAATCACCTCCTTTGTCATTAGTTTGTGTATACGTGAGTGAATTTACACTTGTTTTGCCGTTATTCTTCTAGTTTTGTCGAAGGGGAAGGGAAGCGGCCTACTATCCCGAAATAGTGAATAACAAATCTTAATATGAGGGTGAGTATCATGACCGAAATAACAACAGTCAACACAAAAACGAGGAAGAACCGGAAGCACGATTTCACAGATGCATTGGCTGAAATAACTGACCAGCTGCGTTTAATCGATCAAAAAATTACGATGGCGACCGATAACACCATCGAGGAGGAATTTCAGACCTGCCACCAGGACCTCTATCATACTGCATATACCATAAACAAACTGGAGCAAAAGCAGCGAATGAAAAGAAAGAAGCTAGTGCACAATCGGTTTATCCCCAATCAATCGCAAAAAAGACTGTCGTAACGGGTGCTTTTTAACGAACTGAATGATAAAATATGCTTGTCAGCTAAAATATTTTGTAAAGGTCAGGATATTTTATGAATTTAATGCAGCAAACCGAAGCCCTTAAGGAGCATCTTGAACAATTAAAGAATATATATGAAGAAAATAATCCTCCAGAAAGTAAAAAAGACAAGCAATTTTTTCAAATGGTGAAAGAACGTACTGAACCTGTTTATGAACTGCTTGCTGAATGGGAGAAGAATGCACTCAAAGCTGTCAAAGAACGGAAGGTGAATCTTCATCCGCAGCAGGTTGCATCAACACGTGAAAATATGGAATTACTATTGATGAACAGTTATTATGTTGATGTCAAGCGGAAACGGTATATGGAATTGAATCACTCCATACACTTCATTCTTGACCAGCTGTTATCTGATCTGCCAGGCGGATAAAGCGAAACATCATTCAGTCGGGTGCTTTTTTCCGACTGGTTAAGGAACACAGGCTAAGTACTTGGCGTCGTGTTGCAACGCCTTTGTGACCTGCATCGTTCAGGCCCGAGTAGAATCGGGCATTCAGGGTCAGTCAGCCGCTGTTTTTTTGGCATGTTACTGACCCTTACATGCGGAGGATTAAACGCTTTACAAATCAAGCCGATTTCGATTATAATAACGTCGCACTTATGTAAGATAGGAGAAGCGTATGAATAAGCAGAATTTACTCAAAGAGGCCAAAAATATTAAAAATAACGCATATGTCCCATATTCAAAATTCCCTGTCGGTGCAGCAGTTTTAACGCGTTCAGGGAAAGTATATACGGGATGCAATATCGAAAATGCAGCATATCCCGTCAGCTGCTGTGCGGAACGGGTGGCCATTTTTAAAGCCATTGCTGATGGTGCTCATGATTTTTCTGAGATGGCCGTTGTGGCTGATACTGAACGTCCTGTTCCACCATGTGGTTCTTGCCGGCAAGTGATGAGTGAATTTTTTGACAGCAACATGTCAATTCATTTAGCCGATATACATAGTGAAACCAAAACAGTCACAATGGAAGAATTACTGCCATTTTCCTTCCAGGCAGAGGATATGGGCGAGAGAAGCTGATCAATCAGCTTCTCTTTTTCGTGCTTTTGAAGTGAAAGACGCGGGAACTCATGACGGGAAGGTTCAAGACACCAAAAGCAGCAAAGAATGAGATCAAGGTGGGAAGCTTGGCGCGATTCCACGGAAAGCAAATATTTGGACCGAAATTAACGATAAAGATGAACACACCCCCATGTCAATCCAATAAGACAACTGTTAGGAATCATGTTATACTAAAAACAGAAGAAATGGTGCATATATGAAAACGAATAGCAATACACATAAAAATGGACATGCTTTTTTCTTGACTATGAAAAGAAAAATCAGAGGTGACTGAAGATGAATACAAACCGGATTCAACTTACAGGAAAAGACATATTGGAAAAAGATTTTAAGACCGCAATGCGCGGTTACAATCAGGAAGAAGTTGATGAGTTTCTCGATACAATTATTCAGGACTACGAAGTCTTCAATCAGGAAATCGATAAACTACGACAGGAAAATGAGCGTCTCAGAAAACAATCCGATCAGACCAGGAGCCGCCAAGCAACACCAAACCATCAAGTCAACTATGATATTTTAAAACGTGTTTCCAATCTTGAAAAAGCTGTATTCGGCAACAAATACGCCGATTCCGAATGATGTTTTAAATTACCAGTGAAGAAGCCATTTAAATATGGTATAATCTTTTTAGATATGAATTGAATACTTGCGTAATCGCTGTATATATTCATATACAGAGGAAAGTCCATGCTCACACAGGCTGCGATGCCTGTAGTGTTCGTGCTTGACGAAATCATAAGTCAAGGTAACGGTCAAACGTTAACGGCAGTGGAACATCCTAACTCGAAAGACATGGATCAGTACACTTGAAAGTGCCACAGTGACGCAGCCGGATTGGAAACAGTCCGGGTGGAACGCGGTAAACCCCGCGAGTGAGCAACCCAAAAATTTGGTAGGGGCACCCTTGATTAGGGAAATGAACCGAAAGAGGGACGGGTATTCATGTTAATACCCGTAGATAGATGATTACGACCGATGTACAAGGCTGACCACCGTAGAAGTACAACGGTACAGAACATGGCTTATCAAGTATTCAATGGTCCAATATGGTTAACCGGAACCTTTCTGATCCTGTCAGAAAGGTTTTTTAATTGTACGTCATTGTGGTAAACTAATACTGCTTTAATTCAGAAAATGAAAGGAAATACATATGTCCAATGATATTACATTAATCGCAACAGCTGCTATGGGACTGGAATCGGTTGTGGCAGCAGAGGTAAGAAAGCTGGGATATGATGTGAATGTTGAAAATGGAAAGGTCACGTTTAATGCACCTGTATCAGCTATTCCCCGCTGTAACTTATGGCTGCGTAGTGCCGATCGTGTCAAACTGCAAGTTGGTCAATTCAAAGCGCTTACATTTGAAGAATTATTTGAAGCTACAAAAGCGCTGCCGTGGGAAAATGTTATAACGGAAGACGGTGAATTTCCTGTTTCGGGAAAATCCGTAAAATCCACTTTACATAGTGTCCCGGATTGTCAGGCTATTGTTAAAAAAGCGATTGCTGAACGTTTAAAATTAAAATATGGGGTTGCCGGAAAACTGCCTGAAACGGGTTCATTATACAAAGTTGAAGCCGCTATCCATAAAGATATCGCCACGTTAACCATTGATACATCCGGTGCGGGTTTGCATAAGCGCGGTTACCGTGTTGGGCAAGGGGAGGCACCATTAAAAGAAACATTGGCGGCAGCGTTGATCATGCTGACTAATTGGAAACCTGATTATCCGTTGACGGATCCTTTTTGTGGATCAGGAACAATCCCGATCGAGGCTGCTTTAATTGGTCAGAATATCGCTCCCGGGTTTAACCGTGAGTTTGCTTCCGAGAATTGGGAATGGATTCATAACCGGTATTGGGAAAATGCGTTTGAAGAAGTGGAAGATAAAGCGAATTATGACCAGAAACTTGATATAACCGGGTCGGATATTGACCACAAGATGATTGATATTGCCAAGGAAAATGCGACCGAAGCCGGGCTCGGTGATCTGATTTCCTGGAAACAAATGCAAGTAAGCGACCTGACCATCCGAAAAGAAAATGGTTATTTAATCGGCAATCCGCCATATGGACAACGTATAGGAGATCGGAATGATGCTGCGGAGATATATCAGGATCTGGGCAATATTATGAAAGAACACCCGTCATGGAGTGTTTATATATTAACGGCATTTCATGCATTTGAACAAAAATATGGTGTAAAAGCCACCAAGAAACGAAAACTTTTCAACGGATTCATCCAAACCAACTATTATCAGTATTTCGGAAAAAAGCATTAACATCTTTGAGTATTGCTGCGATGCATAAAAAAAATCATCTTAAGCCAAAAACCAGGGCCTGTCATCCCTGGTTTTTGCTTTGTCTTAAGTTCAAGAATACGCGTATCAGTGGAATTATCAATCCTTTGTCAATCAAATTGAAAACTCTGTGAAAATGTTTGTTATAGATTTGCGGGAAAGAGCCAAACTAATTAAAGAAAACACATGACAGGTATTTCCGTGAAAGTATATCTTTTCCCTGTTTGAAAGGGGAATCATTAATTGATCAGTTCTGTTGGTTTAGTGATTCCACCTTACGACATAAGACAAATGAATATTAAATCGTTGGTCAAAGATATTTTCAATAATGGGCAAGGAAAGCAAGTTAACCGGCTTTTGCGTGTTTTCGACCATGCACAAATTGACAGGAGACAGTTTGCGGTCGAACCAGACTGGTTTAAAAAAGACCACTCATTTGAAGAAAAGAATGACCTCTATCACCAGCTTTCAATCCGCTATTCATTGCAAGCAATCGATGCTTGTTTGGCCAATGGACAGTTTTTAGAAGATCCTGTTCCATATGAAGCAGTCGACCTGATTATATTTGTATCCAGCACTGGGCTGTCCACTCCATCGCTGGATACATTTATCATGAGCGAACGTCCGTTTCGGGAGGATATCATACGGATGCCGCTCTGGGGGCTCGGTTGTGCCGGTGGAGCCATTGGTCTGTCGCGAGCATTTGACTGGATTACGGCACATCCGGAAAAGAATGTATTGGTTGTTTGCTGCGAATTGTGCAGCCTGACATTTCAAAAAGATGACGTCAGCAAAAGAAATATTGTTGGTACTGCTTTGTTCGGTGATGGAGCCAGCGCGGCATTGGTAATGGGGGATAATTCCACTTATTTACCATATAGTAAAAGCATAAAGCCGAAAATAGTCAAAACAAGCTCGCTCACAAAGAAAAACAGTCATTCCATAATGGGCTGGCATGTAACAGACAGAGGTCTGGAAGTCATATTTTCCAAGAGCATTCCGGCGCTTGTACGTTCTTTTTGGAAGCATCATGACGACACTTTCATGAAAGAAGTGAATGTGAATAGGCAAACCATTCACACTTATATTGCGCACCCTGGAGGCAAAAAAGTGCTGGAAGCGATGGAGGATGTTTTAGAGATTCCACAGGCAAAGATAAAACATTCTTATAACGTATTGCGACATCATGGCAATATGTCATCGGCAACGGTTCTGTATGTACTGCATGAATGGATGCAGGAAGCGATTAAACCCAAAACGTTAAGTATCCTGTCAGCTTTGGGGCCGGGATTCAGCTCAGAACTACTGTTATTGGAGTGGGATAAATCATGACGACTTGGATGTGGTTTTTTATTGTGGCAGTTATCATCCAGCGCCTGGTCGAACTGTCGATTGCCAGAAGCAATGAAAAATGGATGAAACGTATAGGAGGCATTGAAAAAGGAGAAAAGCATTATAAATGGTTTATCATGCTTCATTGTTGCTTTTTTATATCCATCATTATCGAGACTTCCATCAATAAGCATGTATTGACAAATGTGAACTACTTTCTGCTGATTATTTTTTTGGTGGCACAGGCTGTAAGGGTATGGTGCATTCATACATTGGGAAAGTTTTGGAATACAAAAGTGATTGTGCTGCCTGGAGTCGCTCTAATCAAAAAAGGACCGTACAAATATATCAAACATCCCAACTATATCGTTGTGGGGGTTGAACTGTTCGTCATACCGATGCTTGTTGGTGCACAGCTGACGGCTTTGCTATTCCCGGTTTGTCACCTTTTGTTATTAAGAGTCAGAATACTGCAGGAAGAAAAAGCTTTAACCAGAGCAACATAGACGAAAAACCAGCGATAACTTTCTTGTACTTGTTATCCCTGGTTTTTCATATTTTTGGCCACATATAATTTTTATAACACGGGATTTTGCATCACGGATAAAATCTATTTTACACCGATGGTTCATGAAAGGCGATCGACAGCAGGAAAAACTCATGCCCAGTCTCGATTTCCCCAGGGATCAGAGGTGGGGAACCTGACTTGAAGAATTCACTGAACCAGCCAATTTCAATAATAAAAGAGGATCCCGAATTTATACTTTTTGAAGTTACAAAAAAAGCGGTAACCATGAAAGATTACCGCTTTGCATATATGGTCAAATCAATTATTGTTTAACAACGTTTGCAGCTTGTGGGCCGCGATCGCCTTCAACAATTTCAAATGTAACATTCTGACCTTCTTCCAACGTTTTGAAGCCTTCTTCCTGGATAGCGGAATAATGGACGAATACGTCATTTCCTTCCTCCACCTGAATGAAGCCATAGCCTTTTTCCGCATTAAACCATTTTACTACGCCGTTTTCCATTGTAATTAATCCTCCTAAAAACTTTCACGTAAAACGTGGTAATACAAAGCAGACAAACAGAATTTAAAAAAGCAGCTCTACAGAAGTGCTGGATCACTATTGCATCCACTTCCATAGAAGCTGCCTGTCTTTAATGATTCCATACATCTTCTTTGCTTGTATCCAATATAGCTTATTTTAGGCTTTCAGTCAAGAAAATGCCTCAATTTATTTCGCTGTTTTACAGAATAACAACAGATAGGCAAAAATTTATGAGAGCGCTTCATGAAATATGGGAAAAGTATGTTAAAAATGCAATCATTAAGTTACACTGGAATTAATTGATCCGGAGGGGAGCGTTATTAAATGAAAACGGACATCGAAATTGCGCAGGATGCTGATTTAAAACCAATTGAAGAAATTGCTGCGGGGCTTGATCTGGAACGGGAGGATTGGGAGCCGTACGGCCATACAAAAGCAAAACTATCTGATGGATTATTGGACAAGCTGCATGA